>Ga0214544_1000225_pt1 | contig 92557 bp, 36 predicted proteins | sample CNSS3metaG_FD_160074 | JGI IMG/M metagenome (GOLD analysis project Ga0214544, IMG submission 160074) | Root nodule microbial communities from cowpea collected in UCLA plant growth center, Los Angeles, California, USA - CNSS3 | ecosystem: Host-associated > Plants > Roots > Nodule | place: USA...
TTCCTATCGACTTATTTGTTTATTATGCTCCACTTATTTGTCTATTTTTTTTTCTTCAAGGCAGCCACCTAGTGTAAGTAATAAGGGTTGATTTTTGTAACTTTTATCAAACTTGTGATACATAAGAAGTCCATCCCTTTGGATAATAAAAGAAAAAATTGATCAATAAATTTTAAAACTTTGTACGCAAACTAATACGTAGCTCTCCACTTATTTGTTTATTATGCGCCACTTATTTGCCTACTTTTTTGGTCAAGGCAGCCACCTAGTGCAAGTAATAAGGGTTGATTTTTCTAAGTGATACATAAGAATTGCATCCATTTGGATAATAAAAGAAAAAATTGATCAATAAATTTTAAAACTTTGTACGGAAATTAATATGTAGCTCTCGACTTATTTGTTTATTATGCCCCACTTATTTGTCTATTTTTTCTTCAAGGCAGCCCCTAGTGCAAGTAACAAGGGTTTGAGTTTTTTAACTTATAATCAAACCTTGGATACATAAGAAGTCCATCCCTTTGGGTAATAAAAGAAAAAATTGATTAAAAAATTTTAAAACTTTGTACCCAAACTAATACGTAAATCTACACTTATTTGTTTATTATGCCCCATTTATTTGCCTATTTTTTTCTTAAAGGCAGGCACCTAGTGCAAGTAATAAGGGTTGAATTTTGTAACTTATAGTCAAACTTATGGTACATTAGAAGACAAATCCCTTTGCATAATAATAAAAAAATTGATGACCAAATGTTAAAACTTTGTACGAAAACTAATACCTAGCTCTCCACTTATTTTTTAATTATGCCCCACTTATTTGGTTGTTTTTTTTGTTCAAGGCAGCCACCTAGTGCAAGTAATAAGTGTTGATTTTTGTAACTTATAATCAAACTTCAAATACATAAGAAGTGAAGAAGTGCATCCTTTGCGTAATAAAATAAAAAATTGATCAGTAAATTTATATTTTTTTACGAATATTAATATGTAGCTTTCCACTAATTTGTTTATTATGTCCCACTTATTTGCCTATTTTTTTCTGAAAAGCAGCCACCTAGTAAAAGATATAAGAGTTGATTTTTGAAACTTATAATCAAACTTGTGATACATAAAAAGTGTTTTCCTTTGGATAATAAAAGAAAAAATTGATCAGTAAATTTTAAAATGTTTTACGAAGATTAATACGTACCTCTCCACTTATTTGTTTATTATGTCCCACTTATTTCCCTATTTTTTCTTAAAGGCAGCCACCTAGTGCAAGTAATAAGGGTTGATTTTTATAACTTATATTCAAACTTATGGTACATAAGAAGTGCATCCCTTTGGATAATAATAAAAAAATTGATGAGCAAATGTTAAAACTTTGTACGAAAACTAATTCGTAGCTATCGACTTATTTGTTTATTATGCCCCACTAATTTGTCTATTTTTTTATTCAAGGCAGCCACCTAAGTGTAAGTAATAAGGGTTGATTTTTGTAACTTTTATCAAACTTGTGATACATAAGAAGTCCATCCTTTGGATAATAAAAGAAAAAATTGATCAATAAATTTTAAAACTTTGTACGCAAACAAATACGTAGCTCTTCACTTATTTGTTTATTATGCCCCACTTATTTGCCTATTTTTTTCGTCAAGGCAGCCACCTAGTGCAAGTAATAAGGGTTGATTTTTTTAAGTGATACATAAGAATTGCATCCATTTGGATAATATAAGAAAATATTGATCAATAAATTTTCAAACTTTGTACGAAAACTAATACGTGGCTCTCGACTTATTTGTTTATCGTGCCCCACTTATTTGCCTATTTTTTCTTCAAAGCAGTCGTCTAGTGCAAGTAATAAGGGTTTGATTTTTTTAACTTATAATCAAACCTTTGATAAATAAGAAGTCCATCCCTTTGGATAATAAAAGAAAAAATTGATTAATAAATTTTAAAACTTTGTATCCAAACTTATTTGTAGTTCTACACTTATTTGTTTATTATGCCCCATTTATTTGCCTATTTTTTCTTCAAGGCAGCCACCTTGTGCAAGTTATACGGGTTGAATTTTTGTAACTTATGATCAAACTTGTGATACATAAGAAGTGCATCCCTTTGGATAATAAAAGAAAAAATTTAACAGTAAATTTTAAATTTTTTTACGAAAATTAATACGTAGCTCTCCACTTATTTGTTTATTATGTCCCAATTATTTGACTATTTTTTTCTTCAAGGCAGCCGCCTAGTGTAAGTAATAAGGATTCATTTTTGTAACTTTGAATCAAAATTCTGATACATAAGAAGTGCATCCATTTGTTTAATAAAGTAAAAAATTGATCAGCAAATTTTCAAACCTTTTACGAAAACTAAAACGTAACTCTCCTCTTATTTGTTTGTTAAGCCTCACTTATTTGTCTATTTTTTTCTTAAAGGCAGCCACCTAGTGCAAGTAATAAGGGTCGATTTTTTTAACTTATAATCAAACTTGTGATACATAAGAAGTGCATCCCTTTGGATAATAAAAGAAAAAATTGACCAGAAAATTTTAAAAACTTTTTTCGAAAACTAATATGTAGCTCTCCACTTATTTGTTTATTATGCCCCACTTATTTGCCTTTTTTTTTTCAAAGCAGCCACCTAGTGCAAGTAATAAGGGTTTATTTATGTAACTTTTATCAAACTTGTGATACATAATAAGTGCATCCCTTTGCATAATAAAAGAAAAAATTCATTAGTAAATTTTAAAACTTTTTACGAAAACTAATACGTAGCTCTCCACTTTCTTGTTTCTTATACTCCACTTATTTGCCTATTTTTTTTCTTGAAGTCAGTCACCTAGTGCAAGTAATAATGATTGATTTTTTAACTTATAATCAAACTTGTGATACATAAGAAGTCCATCCTTTGGATAATAAAAGAAAAAATTGATCAATAAATTTTAAAACTTTATACCCAAACTTATATGTAGCTCTCGACTTATTTGGTTATCATGCCCCACTTATTTGCCTATTTTTTTTTTTCTTGAAGGCAGCCACCTAGTGCAAGTAATAAGAGTTAATTTTTTTAACTTATAATCAAACTTGTGATACATAAGAAGTGCATCCCTCTGGATAATAAAAGAAAAAATTTATAACTAAATTTTAAAACTTTTTACCATAACTAATATGTAGCTCTCCACTTATTTGTTTATTATGCTCCACTTATTTGCCTATGTTTTTCCTCAAGGCAGCGACCTAGTGCAAGTAATAAGGATTGAATTTTGTAACTTATAATCAAACTTGTGATACATAAGAAGTGAATACCTTAGGATAATAAAAGCAAAAATTGATCACTAAATTTTAACTTTTTTTACGAAAATTAATACGTAGCTCTCCACTTATTTGTTTATTATGCCCCATTTATTTGCCTATTTTTTTCTTCAAGGCAGTCACCTAGTGCAAGTAATAATGCTTGATTTTTTAAACTTATAATAAAACTTGTGATACATAAGAAGTGCATCCTTTAGATCCCAAAAGAAAAAATTGATTAGTAAATTCTAAATTTTTTTACGAAAATTAATACATAGCTCTCCACTTATTTGTTTATTATGTCCCTTTTATTTGTCTATTTTTTTCTTCAAGGCAGCCACTTAGTGCAAGTAATAAGGGTTAATTTTTGTAACTTATAATCAAACTTGTGATACATAAGAAGTGCATCACTTTGGAAAATAAAAGAAAAAATTAATCAGTAAATTTTAAAATTTTTAACAAAAATTAATACGTAGCTCTCCACTTATTTGTTTATTGTGCCTCATTTATTTGTCTATTTTTTTCTTCAAGGCAGTCACCCGGGGCAAGTAATAAGGGTTGATTTTAGTAAGTAATAATCAAACTTGAGATACGTAAGAAGTGCATCCATTTGATTAATGAAAAATAAAATTGATCAATAAATTTTAAAACTTTGTACGAAAACTAATACGTACCTCTCCATTTATTTTTTTATTGTGCCCCACTTTTTGGCCTATTTTTTTCTTCAAGGCAGCCACCTAGTTCAAGTAATAAGGGTTAATTTTTTTAACTTATAATCAACGTTGTGATACATAAGAAGTTCATCCCTTTGGAGAATAAAAGAAAAAATTGATCAATAAATTTTAAAACTTTTACCCAAACTAATACGTAGCTCTGCACTTACTTGTTTATTATGCTCCACTTATTTGTCAATTTTTTTCTTCAAGGCAGTCACCTAGTGCAAGTAATAAGGGTTGATTTTTTTAACTTATAATCAAACTTGTGATACATAAAAAGTGCATCCTTTATGATGATAAAATAAAAAATTGATCACTAAATTTTAAATTTTGTTAACTATATTAATACGTAGATTTCCACTAATTTGTTTATTATGCCCCACTTATTTGCCTATTTTTTGCTTAAAGGCAGTCACCTAGTACAAGTAATAAGGGTTAATTTTTGAAACTTATAATCAACTTGTGATACATAAGAAGTTCTTTCCTTTGGATAATAAAACAAAAAATTGATCAGTAAATTTTAAAAATTTTTACGAATATTAATACGTAACTCTCCACTTATTTGTTTATTATGTCCCACTTATTTGTCTGTTTTTTTTCTTAAAGGCAGCCAGTGCAAGTAATAAGGGTTGATTTTTGTAACTTATATTCAAACTTGTGGTACATAAGAAATGCATCCCTTTGTATAATAATAAAAAAATTGATGAGCAAATGTTAAAACTTTGTACGAAAACTAATTCGTAGCTATCGACTTATTTGTTTATTATGCCCCACTTATTTGTCTATTTTTTTCTTCAAGGCAGCCACCTAAGTGTAAGTAATAAGGGTTGATTTTTGTAATTTTTATCAAACTTGTGATACATAAGAAGTCCATCCCTTTGGATAATAAAAGAAAAAATTGATCAATAAATTTTAAAACATTGTACGCAAACTAATACGTAACTTTTCACTTATTTGTTTATTATGCCCCACCTATTTGCCTATTTTTTTCGTGAAGACAGCCACCTAGTGCAAGTACTAAGGGTTGATTTTTTTAAGTGATACATAAGAATTGCATCCATTTCGATAATATAAGAAAAAATTTATCAATAAATTTTAAAACTTTGTACGAAAACTAATACGTAGCTCTCTACTTATTTGTTTATTATGGCCCACTTATGTGCCTATTTTTTCTTGAAGGCAGCCGTCTAGTGCAATTAATAAGGGTTGATTTTTTTAACTTATAATCAAAATTGGGATACATAAGAAGTCCATCCCTTTGGATAATAAAAGAAAAAATTAATCAGTAAATTTTAAAATTTCTTACCAAAATTAATACGTAGCACTCCACTTATTTGTTTATTATGTCCCATTTATTTGTCTATTTTTTTCTTCAAGGCAGTCACCCGGGGCAAGTAATAAGGGTTGATTTTAGTCACTTATAATCAAACTTGAAATACATAAAAAGTGCATCCATTTGGATAATAAAAGAAAAAATTGATCAATAAATTTTAAAACTTTGTACGAAAACTAATACGTACCTCTCCACTTATTTGTTTATTGTGCCCCACTTTTTGGCCTATTTTTTTCTTCAAGGCAGCCACCTAGTGCAAGTAATAAGGGTTGATTTTTTTAACTTATAATCAAACTTGTGATACATAAGAAGTCCATCCCTTTGGATAATAAAAGAAAATTTTGATCAATAAATTTTAAAACTTGATACGCAAACTTATACGTAGCTCTCAACTTTTTTTATTATGCGCACATACTTGCTTATTTTTTTTCTTCAAGGCAGCCACTTAGTGCAAGGAATAAGGGTTGATTTTTATAACTTTTATCAAACTTGTGATATATAAAGAGTGCATCCCTTTGGATAATAAAAAAAATTGATCTGTAAATTTTAAAATTTTTTACGAAAATTAATAGGTAGCTCTCCATTTATTTTTTTATTAAGCCCCATTTATTTTCCTATTTTGTTCTTCAAGACAGCCACCTAGTGCAAGTAATAAGGATTGATTTTTGTAACTTATAATCAAAGAAGTGCATCCCTTTGGATAATAAAAGAAAAAATTTATTAGTAAATTTTAAAACTTTTTACGAGAACTAATACATAGCTCTCCACTTATTTGTTTATTATGCATTACTTATTTGCCTATCTTTTTCTTCAAGGCAGCCACCTAGTGCAAGTAATAAGGGTTTATTTAAGTAACTTTTATCAAACTTGTGATACATAAGAAGTGCATCCCTTTGCATAATAAAAGAAAAAATTGGTTAGTAAATTTTAAAACTTTTTACAAAAACTAATACGTAACTCTCCATTTTTTTGTTTCTTATGCTCCACTTATTTGCCTATTTTTTTCTTGAAGGCATCCACCTAGTACAAGTAATAAGGGTTAATTTTTGAAACTTATAATCAAACTTGTGATACATAAGAAGTGCTTTCCTTTGGATAATAAAAGAAAAAAATTGATCAGTAATATACGAATATTAATACGTACCTCTCCACTTATTTCTTTATTATGTCTCATTTATTTGTTTATGTTTTTCTTCACGGCAGCCACCTAGGGCAAGTAATAAGAGTTGATTTTAGTAACTTAAAATCAAACTTGTCATACATAAGAAGTGCATCCATTTGGATAATAAAAGAAAAAATTGATCAATAAATTTTAAAACTTTGTGCGAAAACTAATACGTACCTCTCCACTTATTTGTTTATTCTGCCCCACTTACTTGTCTATTTTTTTCTTCAAGGCAGCCACCTAGTGCTAGTAATAAGTGTTAATTTTTGTAGTTTATAATCAAACTAATGGTACATAAGAAGTCAATCCCTTTGCATAATAATAAAAAAATTTATGAGCAAATGTTAAAATTTTGTAGGAAAGCTAATTCGTAGCTCTCGACTTATTTGTTTATTATGCCCCACCTATTTGCCTATTTTTTTCTTCAAGGTAGCCTCCTAGTGCAAGTAATAAGGGTTAATTTTTGTATTTTATAATCAAACTTGTGGTACATAAAAAGTGCATCCTTTGTGATAATAAAAAAAAATTGATTAGTAAATTTTAAATTTTTTTACGAAAATTAATACGTAGCTCTCCACTTATTTGTTTATTATGCCTTATTTATTTTCCTTTTTTTTTTTTCTTCAAGACCGCCACCTAGTGCAAGTAGTAAGGGTTGATTTTTGTAACTTATAATCAAACTTGTGATACATAAGAAGTGCATCCCTTTGGATAATAAAAGAAAAAATTTATCCGTAAATTTTAAAAATTTTTACGAAAATTAATACATAGCTCTCCACTTATTTGTTTATTATGCCCCATTTATTTTTCTATTTTTTTCTTCAAGACAGCCACCTAGTGCAAGTAATAAGGGTTGATTTCTGTAACTTATAATCAAACTTGTGATACATAAGATGTGCATCCCTTTGGATAATAAAAGAAAAAATTTATCAGTAAATTTTAAAACTTTGTGCGAAAACTAATACCTACCTCTCCACTTATTTGTTTATTATGCCCCACTTTTTTGTCTACTTTTTTCTTCAAGGCTGCCACCTAGTGCAAGTAATAAGGGTTGATTTTTTTAACTTATAATCAAACTTGTTATACATAAGAAGTCCATCCTTTTGGATAATAAAAGAAAAAATTGATCAATAAATTTTAAAACTTCATACCCAAACTTATACGTACATCCCTTTGCATAATAATAAAAAAATTGATGAGCAAATGCCCCACCTATTTACCTATTTTTTCACCTAGTACAAGTAATAAGGGTTGATTTTTATATCTTATAATCAAACTTGTGGTACATAAAAAGTGCATCATTTTGATAATAAAAAAAATTGATCAGTAAATTTTAAAACTTTGTACAAAAACTAATACGTAACTCTCCATTTATTTGTTTATTATGCCCCACTTATTTGTCTATATTTTTTTTTCTTCAAGTCAGTCACCTAGTGGAAGTAATAATGGTTGATTTTTTGTAACTTATAATCAAACTTGTTGTCCATAAAAAGTGCATCTCTTTGGATAATAATAAAATAATTTATAAGTAAATGTTAAAACTTTATACAAAAACTAATACGTAACTATCCACTTATTTGTTTGTTCATTATGTCATATTTATTTGTCTATCTTATTTGTCTATTTTTTTTTTCTCTTCAAGTCAATATTACAATCATAATAAATACTAACAAAATAGTGTTTTGGAAACTTATAAAGATGTTAAAAAAAAAATTTAGCTGCAGCAATTTAGCATTTTAATACTTTAAAATTTTCAAATAGATAATGGAGTTAAAAATCCGCTCACCGCGCCACCTCAGTATCAATCAATTTGAATTGTATTATGGTCCCCTTTTATCTATCAGAATATGATCATGTAGATCAATTGTTTCATCAAGCACTTCACTAAAGTTGAAGACATAATTAGATCATGTTTTTTATTTATTTATTTTTGGCACACAGTTTTTTTTTTTTTTTCTTTTTTGACAATCGCACACAATTAGAAAGAGGAACACCTAAACATTAAGAGCACCTTCATTGGCAATCAATAAAAAATGGAGAACCTCTAACATAGAACTGGCTCCCAATACAAGGATAACCTATAACCTAATATAATATAAGAAACATTAGTTCAGAGACCACCCCTTTTCCCAACCAAAAAAAAACAATGTTAAAGCCCAGGAATAGATTCAAGATTGTACTTTTCGGAAGATTCAGTATCCCTCTTCTCTTGTAATGTTGGTGGCGTCATGCCATCAATAGCTTGCAGGTATGCGTAGGAAGCAGTTCTATTAAATGGTGGGCTTGGATTGCTGATTCTGCTCGCAAGGAAGCGACGGATCAGGCCCCTCAGAAATGGAGCCATGGTTTCTGGCTCGTGTTCCAAGTAATACATTATTCCTCCCATACACAGAGAAAACAAGAAAACCTGTACAAGTTGAAAGCATGAAATGAAACAATTTCTGTAGTTGTCGCAATTCCTAAACCATGAAGAACCTTAAACCCTTAAGAAAAATGAAAACAAGAATGATGAACATGATTAACTATGAAATGAAGAAGACAATAAATGAGCGGCAATGGTGGGAGGCATTGTTTTCAAACTGATCACATTCACTAACTGCATGGATATATTGAAGGTCAAAAAACATCTATCAGTAAAAACTAATTTTTTTCTCAAACAACGTACGGCTGTTACAAGAATACAAGAAAGTATTTTCGAAAAATGCTAGAAAAACAGACCAGAAAAGAGTTAACTCATTGCAATTTGAGAAGTTAACAGAAAACTGGACAAGGAGATGTGATTGGTGAGTCATGTCATGTACTTCAAGAAACCTTCTTTCTCCTTGCTTGCAATCCATGGCACTTCCTTTTCTTGTTACTTCTCATAAACGTCTTCCAGTAATTGTAAAAGACTTGATTCAAAATCTGTTGATCCTCAAATCAAGACTTGCCAAGAAAAGTTTGGAAGAGTAAATTAGAAACTGTGGTCAGAGGTTCATTTGTTGAGGTTGCTCGAGTTGACCCAATTTTGTCTCCTCGAGAAGCAAAGATCAAGTAGATGAAGAAAATCATACCACTTAAGATTTTCAGCTTGTTTTCTAAGGCCATTAAGAAGGAACAAGGTACATGAAGGATATTTCATATGTCCCACAAATAGTCTTATCTCTGTAGACAACTATTTGAACTATTAACTTTCTCTCGTTACTTTGTATCTCAATACCCTAGCACAAGGAAGACAATTTTAATTGCTAAGGAGCATACTAGAATCTATAGGTTAGTGTCCAAAACAAAGGAGGTCATAAGTCATCATGCAACATCAGAATCATGGGTACTTTCCAAATATGGCTTCATCATAGAAGACTTGGGCATCCCTCATTCAACCTTATCAAATCTGTGTTCACTCCTTTGTTTACCAAAAAGTCTCGAGTATTTTAATTGTTATATAGCAATTGTCAAAGCATCACCGTGCATCTTATTTTATTAGTAATATAAAGAGTAATTTCTCATTTGATTTTAACTACTCTAATGTTTGAGGACCTATTTTAGAATCTATTTCTGGAATAAAACGGTATGATACTTTTATTCATGATTATACATGCCTCACATATGAAAAGTAAATATGTGTTATTTCAAATCTCTGTTAATTTTCTTCATCTTGTCTAAATTCAATTTGGAAAAAAAAAAAAAAACTAAATTTGATAATAGCGCTGAATATGTGAATCATGAATTCTCCAAATTTTTGTCTCATAAAAGTATTATTCATGAACTAACACGTGTTAACATTCCACAACAATATGGGGTTGCAAAAAGGAAGAATTGTCATCTTCTAGAAGTAGTTAGAGCCTTCTTTTTCTACATGTACGTTCCCAAAAGCTATGAGGGAGAAGTTGGGTTAATGGTCACATACCTCATCAATAGGTTACACATTTGTGTCTTTAATGACATTATTCCTATTGAGTTTATATTCTCTTTTGTTCACTCTTCTCGTTTCGTGTCAAGTCTATCTTGGATATTTAGATGGGCTGTTTTTGTCACTCTTATAATTCTAGTCACAGTAAATTAGATCCTAGAACACTTAAATATGTCTTTATTGGTTATCCCTCTTAACAAAAAGGGGTACAACTGTTCTATGGATATCACCTTTCACAAAACATTTTTTTTTTTGCCAGCCCTCCCGTTTCAACGGGAGAAAACACTTGAAGTGAATTAGCTCTTATTCATGTAATTACTATATCTTTGCAGGATGTCCAATATCTAAGTGATGCACAATACAGTTGGAATAGAACCGGCCTACAATGAGGAAGAAGACTAATTCTTTAACAAAAAATATTAAAGGCAACAATTCACTTTGGCTTCAGTGCAAGAAAAGTTGTCTAACTCCGAGGTAAGAATCCTGAAGATAATAGTGAGGAGGAGACACGTGTTATTGAGATTTTACCCATTGCACTGAGAAAGAAAAAAATATAGTGTGCTAAATATTGCATTTCTCAATATGTTTGCAGTGATAATCTCTCAAATAAACATCAAAGATTTAATGTTGTCATTGATACCACAAAAATTCCTACCTCAATTCAAGAAACCATGAAAAGTGAAAACTGGACTGGACTCAACCCATGAAAGAAGATGAATGCATTACTAACCAAGCGACAAAAAGGTCGTAAAGTGCAAATGGATATTTACAGTGAAATTGGACAATAGACAAATATAAAGTCAAATTGGCTGCGAAGATTACACCAATTTGATGTGAATAATGACTTTCTTCAAGGAACTCTAGAAGAAGTATATATGGGAGATTCCTCCATGGTGATTTGAAACTCATAAGTGGAATGAATAAGGTATGTCTCTTAAATAGGTGTGGTGTGGTGATAGGCAGGGCGAGTACATTTATGTCCCCGAAGTAAAAATTTATACCCATCTTAAATGTGTATGCCATAGATGATAATCTTCTTAAATGTGGTTGGTATATGGTATGAAATTTGATATGGAGATTATACTATAATAGGCATGCCATGGATGATAATCTTCTTAAATGTGATTGGTATATGGTCATTGTGGGAAACACATTGAAAATGTTGCACACTAGTCCATTCGTTCTTAAGTTCTAGTTAATTCATGTGTGCATGATCATATTAATCATAAAAGGCTTGATTGGGTGTTGCTATGTACTGATGCTTCGTATTAATCATCAAGCTGCCATCTTTTTTTGTCACTGATGGCATTAGGTGTAGCCAAAAATCTACTTGTTTTGAATGATGTATGACTCATTATTCCAAAAATCTACATGTCTTCTCTATCTTAATATTTGGTAATTTGTGCTCTTATTATGGAAAATCTATGCTGAAAGATTTCAGCATTCTAAAAGCATTTGGCATCTCTATTAAAGTGGATCTAGTTCCTTCTGTCATACCAGTACTTTTGGCTATCTCCACCCTGTTTTTGGATGAAGTACAATATTGGTGGAGCTGCTCATGGTGCTCTTGGTCTTGCAGCCTGTGGGGACCTATTTCATGGTAGAGCTGCTGTCATTGTTGGTTGTTTCACTAACTATCTTGGTCTACAATTAGTTAATTATGCAAACTTCCTGGTGCTATCCGAGGTATTGGAATTGCAATTGAGAAAGGATGGTATAGTCTATGAATTGAAAGAGACTCTACGTTGGTAGTTCAAGCTTTCTGCCACTATCACATTGTTCTCTGGCATCTTCATAATCGGTGGCAGAATATGTTGTGTAGCTTGGGAGTATGAGATTTCATGTATCTCATATAAATAGAGAGAAACCATTGTGCAAACGAACTCTCTGCTCTGGGGATTAGACACAGACGTACATGTCATGGGATCTTATTCCAGATTTTACTGTTTGATTTCTTTCTATAGGATTAGATGAAGTCTACCAAGTCAGAGGTTTGTTTCTTGAGTGAGGTTTGTACAGTCCCTTCATTTTCTTTTATATTTTTTGTTATTTTTTATGATATTTAGGTATGCAGCAAATAATTAATATAGCTTGGTATGTCAACCTAGTCGGAATTGAAATTTATATGGTGATGGTTTTGCATTCCTTCTTTACTTAAAAAGAAATAAATAAATAAGTCAAGAGGGCATACCTCAGCATTCCTGATATTTGGAAGGAGGTGCCTGTTCACCAAGATATACCATAGAGAATCTCCTGCTCTGGGAAGAACATATAAAGCTAGCTCACCACGCTTAGCTTTTTTCTCCAGTAGCACAGATAGGGCAGATATTCCACCTGCTATCCAATATACCAGCTTGTGATCTCTTGAAAAAACTTTTCTATGTAAACATATGACTGCCTGCATAACCAGAAAGACACACAGAACATTAAAATTACATTTACCAATAAAAAATATTATAGTAACAATGAGAGCAACAACAAAATACACCTGAAAGATTCCAACGAAAGCAGACAAAAATGTCGTCGAGCGAACACCTCCGTTGATGGCAAGCCAGAAAGTACGGAAAGGAGCATCAGTGAACTGAAAAACAAACTTTCACATCAGTAAAAGAAAAATATAAAAAATTACAGAAATGTCAGCAGTAAAAGTTAAGAGTAGTAACGCTGATTGATGTAGACAGAAGTTGGTTATCTTATTCAAAGCACAAAAACAACTCTGTTAAAATTAGCAAAATTTCAGTAAAACATTTGTTTCAATCTTAAAATTAAAAAATAACACTGAAAATACAAAAAAATCAAAATGGTTAGATTGAAGAAAAGTGTGAAGAATGAAACCACAAATACAAGTAATCATCATAAGTGTTCAATTACCTATACCCTAATGAACTATTTCAAACTGCGGGAACTGAGACACCTCGACAAGTGCACTATATTAGGATAAAGATAAGGAGCCTATGCTTAAGAAATCCTCAATAGGAAACTGGAAATCAGTACTGAACTTTGAAAAATTCTTCATTTAACTATTCTCATGTACTAAATTGCAGGAAAAGGAAAAAATAACAATTTCAAACTTGAATGTCCACCACGTGTTACTTTAAATTAAAACAAGAATGGCAGTAAGTAGCTAAGTTGTAGCATAAAGTTAAGAGTAAATAGTGTTATGCACTGACCAATCACAAAATGTCATATAGGTTATATGGTCAAGTTCGTTGACTCTTACAATAACAATAACTTAAAAGTCATACATAACTGTGTGCTTTACACTGACAATGCATAAAAATTTAAAATTTAAAGTTTTGTAAGCCAGCAAAATAAAAAAGGGAACCTAACCACCGGCAATTTACTAGCTGTGTTTTCCTTTCAGTGCCTTAGAAAGGACACTTGCCACAAACACTTCCAAATTATGCATAACAGCTCTCTTTACAAAGAAAAAAAAAAGAAAAAAAAAACCTATTTTCTTGATAAATTATGCAAGTATATGATTTGCCGATATACTAACAGAAATAATTTAGTAAGAAAATACCTTCTGTAGGTGCAGAACAACAAAAGGCACAAAGGTCAAAGAGAAGTAAAGCGGGAATGTTTTCTTAAACGTTGTTGAAGTTGCCTTTACTTGATGGGCTAAACAAGAATTTGTTTCAGGATGAATGATGGAACATGGAATAATGGAGGGAAATCCTTCCAACTTTACATAGTCAGACCTTCCTACATGAGATAAGTAGGTATGTAGTGAAGTAACATCAACTGGATGACCTCTACAACTATCCCTCACAGCCTTGTACACAGGCTCTGCAACTGGCCCAGTATTCTGAATAAAGTCTTGATAGGATTTTGGCAAGCTCTCTGGACGCATAACAAAGGCATACATAACCTGAAATATTTTTTTAATTGTAAAATTAATAAAAGTAATTTCATGAAACATGACAAAAGATGAGATGCTATAGACAACAATTTTAAGGTTTACATTACATGAAAGCAATAATGACAAATATTTTACAGATAATTGAGGAACTCATCAAGCATCTCCCAAGAAACAATCAAGTATAAGATATTAACTACTCGTTATACAAGGTAATTTACTTAACATTTTGAGCATAAGAGGAATCAGCTACATGGGCTATATTAAGACAAATACAGAATAAACATTCCCACAAGGCGTCTCCCAGCTAATTATAAGAAAGTGCTAAATGATAGAAACGTGTTATTGTGAAATGACTTGTGAGAAAAGTAAAAAGTGTTGTATTTTGTCCAACAACTATTCATTTTTTTCTCTCCCCAGGATTGGCTATGTATGAAGCTTTGTAACAATAAAAGCTTTTTCATCAAATAACATTCTTGCTCATATCTATAAAAATGCTTCACGCTAGTTTTATTGTAATTTTACCAATATCAATTATCAGACACACATAAAGATTACAAAGTGATAGTTAACAGTAAACCCTAGCCCAAAAATTCAGAGTGAGGATTAAATACCTGTGCACAAGCAATAGCAAACAGCAATGAATCTCCATGCCTCCAATGACTCCCCCAAAGGTGAAACTTGTTCTTAGACTTTGCAGAGTTATAAGCACACTAGTATATAAGAATATGCATTAGCCTGGCATATGCAAATCGTTTACAAAAGGCTAAAAATGCATTAAATACATCCACGTAAGTCAGCTTGCTCAGAAATCATTTCGGGGATACACTTTAGAATACCTGGGCCAGCCTAACCAACAGGTACAAAGCCAGTGTACGTCTCCTATTTGAATCATTCAACGCCAAAATTGAGAAACCAGCTACTGAACCTGCTAAAATGCTGCACCATCATCGCCCTAAACAAAGTCATAAATAAGCAACAGGTGCAAACACAAACAGCATAAAACAATATCCAAGTATTTTAAATATAGATGAACAAAAATTTTAAAAATAAAATAAATCATTCAAGTAGAAAAGCCAGAAAAATAAATCAAGGAAGTGGTTCGACTTGCAACTTACGCATTAAGTGGTGTCTCTTTCTTTCTCAATTTACGCAACAAACATCTAAGAGCATGATAAGATCCAGTGAAACCACCAAAAAGTAAACCAATTCGGCATGCTTCTTCCCTTACTATTAGATCTTTCTCTGAAACAAGTTGCTGGAAACAACAAAAAACAACATCCATAACCTCACATATTCTCCACTAGTACAAACACCGAAATACTAACATCTACAACAATACTGTCAATACTTCCACGCAATATACATATTACCTAACAACAACTTAAAGCTACACAGTTCCACTCAAGAATATTAGCTACAAAAGAATTGAACCGAACTGAATAACATATGCTGGATCAATTTCAATAAAATATATTAAAATAAAGTATATGAAATCGCAATTGCTTTAAATTCCACTTTAAGCTACTCCAAAACGCTGATTCTGTTACTTTCTGCTCATTCCGATCAAAACACGACTAAAGTTTAAGAGAAAATGTTTCAGATAAACAAACAAACCTCAAATCTGACACGAGGAGGAGATTTTATTCGAGTAAAAAATCAATGTTGTTATAGAAGGCAAATTCGGAACCCTAATTTGATTTGAACTAACCTTGAGATCGAGGAGAGAGGAGTAGGACTGCCTCCGAACGAGCTTGAAGGCGCGGAGAAGTATACCAATGCCGACTCTGACGCCATAGGAGAGAAGGAAGGTCTGACAGAGGTTGCCAATGGCGTGAGCGACGCATGATTCGTCGGGGCCATGATCGCAGGGAGGCGATTCCACGCGGAGGTGGTGCTGAGCATGAGCGGCGGCCCGGCGCTGCCGCCGCTGGAGCTCCTCGATGGCGTCACGGAGGCGCTCCTCCGCTTCGCGTAGACGGCGCTCGGCGTCGGAATTATCGGACGGCGGAGGCGATGATGGTGCCATGGGATTGGAATAGAGTTACAGCCCCACCATTCTTTGGTTTGAAAACCGATCACACCAAGTTAGTCATTCATTCCTTTTATTAATTGCTCTGTTCTCAGTTTACTTTCTAATTCCAAGTTAAACATACTTTTTCATAATAATAATAATAATAATAATAAGTTTATTATAGGTTAAATTGTCTGAATTATTTGGAAAAAAAATAATTAATTATTAATATTAAATTATTGTAATTAGATTACTGATTTTCTACGGATTTTATAATTGAATCTTTTAATGACAATTAAAATTGTTAGAAATATTGAATTTGGGATTCTAGAAAAAACATAATTACAAATTAATGTAAAAACTAATTAAAATTTTCAATTAAGGAACCTATTAAAGACTTTAACAGTAACTATTTAATAACGAAATTAAAATAGAAGCTCTCCAAAATCAAGAGGAGACGTTAAACTCGTGTATTTCCGTTTTTCAACACTTTCTTCGTGAGAGTCTGACGTGGAACATTTTGTCTTGGTGCATGATCGTTGTATGTGTGAGAAAAAACAAAAAGAAAAGTTCATGATAGGGGTATGTAAAACAGACAAGTGAGATATTACTAAATCATTTCAAAGTATTATTTTTAATAGTTTCCAATGGACGCTATTTAATTATTTTCTAAAATTTATATGAATATTTTTATGTATAAATAATGTATTTCTATTATATTATAAGTGTCTATTAATTGTCGTTTTCTCAGTTTATTACTTTAAAAAAATCATATTTTTCATATTTTATTTTTAAGTGCATTATAGTGTGTGATTTCTTAAAAACGTGGCAACCATGTTATTATTGTTGCATAATTAAAAACAATCATATCAGAGAGTAGTTCTTGTTTGAAACTATATGTGTTTGAATGATGTAACATACTAACATGGGTGATGGAAGCAGTTCTGATTTTCTCATTGGTAATATCAATATGAGTAAGTTATTGACAAAGCAGTTTATTCTTCAAAAAAAAAATAGATAGGTAAAAAGAAATTTTTTCAATTATGAAAGTAACGGGAGTGTATTTAGTGTAAAAGAACACATTTGTGTAATTCGCGTTTAGAAGTTTGGTTGTACATTTGTAAAGATTGAGTTTTTAGAAATAAAAGTTTTAGCTAACATTTTTTAATTCAGGTGAAGCTTGAAATTGAAATGTTTATGAATAGTGAAGGTGGGATGAAGGTGTATCGGTGATGATTTCTTCTACAAAATATGATCATCTTAGGTATGTTTAGTTAGATTACACATAGGAATATAGAGCACTTGTTTTGAATATTATTTTGTACGTTCTTATTTCAAATTTTGGTAGAGTGGAATTGATGTTTGGTATATAGACAATGGTATTTTGATATCAGAATACTCTTTTACATCTATTTGACAGTATTTTTTATTATTATTATTTTTTTAGAAATACAAAAGTTAATTTTGTTAAATTTATTTTATTTTTATAAAAGTTGTTAGATAACATTTTTCATTTATATATTATTGTTTCAGAATTTAATAGAGTGAAATGGACATAGACAATATAAAACAAAAGGCATGAAGTAGTGAATATGATAAAGATAGTCATCAAAGATAATCAACCAACAATAAACATGTTTGTGTTGAACTTGATTAATGTATCTATGAAAAAAATGTAATGATTACTTACCTAATGCATTTTAGAGTAGGAGTTATTTCAGGCTTGTTAAATTCCAATAAAAGAAATAAAGAACATAGATCGAATAAAAGTCCAATCAAGAAGGTAAAATAGACATATTTTGTTGTCACAGATATTGTCTGCAAAAGACATTAAGAATAAGATGTTTAATAGTGATTATTTAGATGAAGTTGTTCTTGATAAGACATCTAAAAATAAGGATAATGAGGTATAATTTGGGATTAGAGTTTTATTCTATCAAATAATTAAAAGATTATATATTGAGGTAAAATTTTTGGACCTTAAAAAGGTTAGACTTTGAGATTCATTAATTTGGAGATTAGATCGTTGGGACAAAGAAGGAATTTGAAATTAGTCAATAATGTCATAATTTTATAATTACCATAAATAGAAATTCTTGCAAAAAATAACTTTTAGGTTTACTTGGCCTTATAGATAAATATTGTAATATAGGATCGTCTTAGATTTTGAGTGAATTTAGGTTTTGAATGAAAGTGAATATGAACCCTATAACGAATGGAAGAAGAATGAAAGACGTTGATTTGGGGGTTTGCGAAACGGGAGGAAAACACACTAATTAAAAAAGATTCCAAGATAAGTGAGGAAGATCCAGCATTTTGGATATGAGATTCAAATATAAGGACTAGTGGTTTCAAGTCTCCAGACTTGATATAAAACTCAATTTTTCATATAACTCAAATACAAAGTGTTTCACAAGGACTTATATATTATGGACCAAAACACCAAAAAGTTCAACATAACTAACGGTCTGATAAGACTCAAACATAAACATTACAAAACTTACAAAAAGGAGTTCATATTTTATGATCCAAATCTAATCTGAGATGTCTTTGAATTTTATCAACTCTTCCCGAACTCTAACTTTCTATGGTGGTCCTAACCAAGACTACATCATATTGATTACTCTCTAATTTAAAAAATTGAATTTTATGAATTATGTTGACAAATGTTATCCAAAAGATGTAGTTATAGACATAGAGTAACAACAATGAACGGATAAAATATTTAGTTAATCACATATTTTAATGAGATTTAGCTATCAAAAAATAGAAGTGAACTTGGAGGCCTAAAGAAAATCAAGAGAAGAGTGTAGTTAAAGATTATAATAAGACAAAATGTAGAAGAGACATTGAAAAATATAGGTGCAAAAATATGAAAATGAGGGACATAATAATACGACATGTAAACACATACTACCACTAAAATGAGAATTTTGTTACACAAATATAATATTTTCAATTGATATCATAGTAAATAAATAATGCATATATTATCTTTTAGGACGTCGATTTAATCTTTAAATATTTGAGGTATTACCAATTTAGTTTTAAGAAAATAATAATAATTTACTTTCTAAGTAGGTGAAGTAAATAAATTAAACCATAATATAATAATTTAATAATAAAATATTGTTTTATTTATGGTTAACTTGATTTTTAAAATATATTTGAATGTAAAAATAGTTTTATAAAATTTAATATTAAGATACTATTGTAGAACTTCAATATTAGAATACATAGTTTATTCTCTTATGAACTAAGAGGATTTAAATGTATTTTCTATAAAATTAACTTGTAAAGTAAATATTTCTTCTTCTTCCATGGACTAAAGGATTTAAATGCATTTGTTATAGAATTAATTTTTCAATGTCTTTTATGAACGAGACGATTAACTTATTTAGTCATATATAGTTCTTATTATTCTAATGGTTGACCACATGTATCATAGTCTAATGATGTTTCACTTCTAACTACACATCAATCTTTTGTATGGTTATGTGCATAGAGGAGAGAAATGTGTTAAAAAAACGTACTAAATCATTTTGTTTTCAACGAAATGGTGAAAGCGCGATTTATAAAAATAAAGAGCAACTTTCTATACAAAATTCAAGAAATTTGTGATGAAAAGTAAACAAATGAATTATTTTATTAATATGTAAATTACATAATAATCAAGATAAAACAAATAATTAATTATATCATAAATGTTTTATTAATAATATGTATTTATGTGATATATTACCTTGTTAGGAAGATATAATCATTTACCTAAAAAACATATAATTCATTTTGGGAATTTAAAAATATAATTTATTATATAGTAAGCATTTATAGAACTTTCGTGTTTTATCTATTAAGATAATAAATAAATTTATTTCATTTTCTACTTGGTTTTATCTTCTTTTTTATAATTTAAGCAATCTTAATTTCACTTTTTTCTTTTATTTTACTTTCTCACTTTTAATAATTTCATCTGAATAAATAAGGTTGGTTTTGCATTTCCTTTTATATTTATATCCAAGTGATTAATGAATGATTGATAGGTTTTATGTCACAATGTTTGAAAAAATAAAATAATATCAACTAGTCCTCCAATCATGTATCCTTATCCCAAGTCTCTTAAGTCATTGAATAATTTATTACCTTGTTTGAGTATTTATATTATTACTTCTGGAATCGTGCAAAAGTAACTATTATGTAAACATAAAACTCATTTTTCCATTGACTAATTCTTCCTAAATCTTTTCGACTCAATTTCAAACCAATTTATATTACCAGAACTTAAAATAACTCAAAATAAATTATAATACCCGCTTCTTATCTCACTTTTTAATTTAGGGTTAAATATATTTTTAATTCTTTAATTTTTAATAAAAATTAGAATTGGTCTTTCTTAAAAATTTTAAATCTAATTTAGTCTCTTATCTCTAAAATTACATTAATTTAGTCCTTTAAACAAAAATTTTTATAAGTTTATTTGACGTTTCAAATGCATTTCTCAACTAATATTGAAGCGAATATGTGTCAAATGGTATAAATAAAAATATTATAATGAAATGGTCCAAAATTTTCAAGAAAAATTAATTTCAATTTTAACCTTTAATTTAATATGGTATGTTGCCTACAATCCGTGTATGGTTTGAACATTTTCAAACGGTTATCTAACGAATGATACGAAGGGATGTTGATAGTTCTTTCTTTGTTATTTCGTCATCCTCTCAAAGGATATATCTATTTTATTATACATGTAAATAGCATTGTTATAATATATTAGAGGTAGTGATAGCGAGGGTAATGTATAACTAAAACAATGTCTTGTTCAAAAGTTTCAAACAAAAGATCTTATAAACTTGAGGTATTTTTCTTAGTATTAAAGTGACACAGTCTAATAATGGTTTGTTATATTGAAAGAAAAAATGCTCTTGACAAGAAAAAGAAAAAAATAAATGTTAAGCTTCTCGACTCGACACACCAATGGATTCAAGTGTCAAACTTATACATGACTAAGGAGAACCTTTCTCTCTGATCCTGAGAGATACCAAAGGTTAGTGGATAAATTAAATTATCTCATTGTGACTTACTTTTGCAGTGAATATAATAAGACAATTTTTAAACTCTCATTATCAATGTCATTAGGATGGAGTCGAATAGATCCTAAAATTTATTAAAATGGTTCCTAGAAAATGCCTCATTTATGAAGATCATAAGAATATTCAAATTATTAGTTATATTTATTGTAACTAAGTAAGGTCACCAAATAATAAACATTCCAAATCAAGATATTGTATTTTTGTTAGAGTTAATTTAAAATGTTGAAAAAATAACAAATAAAATGTTATGGTAAGATCAAATGAAAAAACACAATACTCAACAATAGCATAGTGTTGGTTCATATGTGACTAGGAAACTCCTCAAAGAGTTTAAATTTAAAAAAAAAAATTACAAAAAAACAAATATACCTTGTATATGACAACCAAACAGCATTACATATTACTTCTAATCATATCTTCACGGATTGAGGTGGATTATAATTTCATAAAAGAGAAAGTAAAGTATGATGACCTTATCATTAGATTTGTCATCTTTTACATAAATACACACATTTAGATACGGAAGTTCCATTTCAATGTTTTTCTCTTACATTAGTTTAACGAACATTATATTTATGAATAGATCTATCATCATCTCGCTAGCATAAATTTTTTAGCTCGTGTTAAGCTGCTTCTCATGAACAGTGCCTATATTTAGGATCAGCTCACAGTTATATAGAAAGGGTAGGCTAGTTGTTCGCCGCTTTCTCCTCAGCTTCAACTCTCCTTTTAATTCCCAGTGGATGTGTTGGTGTTCCGAAGTTTGGTCGTGAAAAATGGAAAATACTCTGTTGGCTACCGAACCCACTGAATAAACCTAAATATAAATCCATGTACAAAAATATGGCCAAGAATGAAGAGGCCAAAAAAATAAGTTATTCATTTACATGTACACGGGGCAAAGGTCATGGTTTAGATCTATCATCTCCGATGCTTTACAAACATTCCATTTTTCCGTCGTTTCAAAGACTGGCCATTTTTTTTAAACTGAAAACACTTCCGGAATGTTTTCTTCTTAGTCTTCCCTAATTCTAGTTTTTTCTGATACCTACGATCTCTATATATTTCGCGCCTATTCAACCACTTGGAATAATTTTTCCCAGTCCTGCACTCAAGGAAATCTGCAAGTTCATCATAATCGGATAACTTTTTGGGGTTTCCTAATATGCAATTAAGAAACATTTCCCCATCGCAGGTTTTCTCTGTTCCATTCTCGTCGTTACAGGAGGTGAAGGAATCCGTACTGAAAAATACAGGATGGTTCAGAAAAAGCACAAAAAAGGACAACTTAATCACGCAAAACATGTCCACTTCATCACAAAATTTGAGGAAATATAAGATATTTGCCACTTTATTTCAGTGGAGCTTATGAATCCATTGCATAATCATCATTGTTTGGGGGTCTGAGAAAAAGTTCATGGGAAGATAAGAAGGGAAGGTTGCCATGTTCTTGGGAGACAAGGGTATAAGCAAAGAATGAAGGATAACACAAAGCAAAGAATGAAGGATAACACAAAGCAAAGAATGTTTGTTACAATATTTGGGTGGGAAAAAAATGCATGAATAAAATAACACAATAATAGTTCATGCAATCTAAATATCAGAAGTGGAACCAATATTAAATTAAACTACATGGAATCCCTCGAACTCTGTACCATTAATGCACTAAACTAAATGAAGTCCCTCAAGATCTAAATATTCCCCAAAATTCCAAGATAAAAGAATATGTAGTATAATCTAGTCAAATAAAGGGTAATACTTCAAGCTTTCAAAGAGTCCATAACTAGGACAGAAGACAACTGCTCCTTAACAATAACAGAAAAATTAGTGGGCCTCTAACTATGACGCTACAGAGTGTTTTTTTCTTGGGCATTACAATGAATTGAAGTTATGATGGCTACTCAAGCACCCATTAAGCAAGCCTCAAATTACATGCTTGAATAGAGAAATTGAGAATCTGTAAAGACAACACCATGTAAAGCCTAGAAAGACATAGATACGATACGTACCTCAAAGTACATGATTGAATTCTACGAAACTCTGCTACAACTTTATAGACAGATTGCTTATCTCTTGCACCCTGCAAAATTTACCAACAATTTAGAGTGAAATATAAACTAAATTCAAGTTCATGAGAACCAAAGACACACAATTCACCTTTCCACTCTTATCACATGAAATTTCGGGCAAGCAAGGTGGTAATGACAAACCCTTCAATGATCCCAAAGCATGTAAATCCCCCTCTTCAAAAACAAACAGATACATCAATGCCATAAGTACGGATATACACCCCTTTGCCAGCAATTCAAGTCCATTGTTAAAACTTAAAGATAGCAAGCCTATGAAGTGCACGAGCAATGCCTCAGAGACTTTGCGATTTGATTTCTGAATTTTCATCTCATCATACAAGAAACTTTGAATTGGTAAACAGATCTTAAACTGTTGAAAATGGTCAATGATGCTGATCAAGAAATCATACTTCTCACGCACAGTGGCACTTTTCATGGTTTTCAAACAATCTGAATCACCACTATTACGTAGATACTTAATTGCTTGAAGCAATGAAACACTCATCAGCTTCATTATGGATCCAAGAAGAGATATATCTTGCGCACTAATGTTTTCCTTTATATTGTATACTGCATCTCCAGCGGCCTCTTGAGAGAAGGCTTGATGGATTAGGCAACTTAAGATTGAGGTAATCCCTTCCCTTAATGAATCATCAAATAGGTACTGTCTCTCCTTCATAAATGCAATATACTCGGCCAAAAGATCCCTTTTTGTTTTCGAAAACAATTTGCATTGATAAGAATCGCATGAATCATCTGATTTTGATAAGACTTTATTTAATCTGCTTCTGGTGCCATGCTGAATATAAGATTCAAATTTTAGCTGACCTTTGTCAAGAAGGTGTGAGTCGGAGCATTTCAATTCAACACGAAAGCCATCTATTTGCAAACTAGACACGTGTGTAGAGTACAAGATAACAGATTTTTGCAGTGCTATTAGGTTGAAATTGGCTAAAAGCTCTGAAGATAAGCCAGAACAAATGGCTTCAGAAACCATTGAAACTATGTGTGCCTGGAACATCTTTGGTGCAGCGAGCACAACAGGGTCATGCAACAACACAATGGAGGGCGCAATGCTAAGTTCAGAACATCTGAAATCCTTATCACAACGTAAAAATAATCTAACTGTGAAATCCTCAACTGCTTTCTCATCAGAAACTGACAGGATGAAATGAGAAGATAACACCTCCAGGACAATGGCAATATCACCTTGGTTGAAATGACAAACGAAAAGCTTTTCATGGATAGAAGATACTGAATCAGCCATCATAAGATACCTTCTCAATGGCTGGTGTCTTAAAAGTTCATCTGCAAATACCTGAGATAACATGTTCAAGTTTAGATTAATAGAACTCCAGTAAGAATCCTATACAAATTTCTATGTGGCAGATGTTTAAAATGCACAAAACTAGAGGGACAAGCTTTGGCACAGCGGTAGACTGTTGCCTGGTGACCTGAAATTTACAAGTTCAAATCCTGGAACAATCTCCCTGACCACAATAGGTGTAACAATCATTAATAATTAATAATTTAATACCACTATCACATAGACTTTTGGTCCCATACAAACTGGAACTAAAAACTTAAATTAGCTGATGAAACAAAAGCTACTTTTTTCCATTTACTGGTTTCCTCCACTTTATTTTATTTCCAGAAACCAGATGGTTTTACCATAAAACTAAAAGCAGAACCCATTGCCCGCCCATTGCCACATTATAGCTGTCCATCGAGGTTACACGTGGGCAGCAGATTGAAAATTTGGGGACAAAAATAAATGGTGTATGTGGAATCCAAAGTGGAAAACACATACATACAAGAAATGAGGAGGATAGAAACAATTGCATTATATAGAGAAAATGAAACAGTTTTCTTGGGCTCCAAACTGACTTGGTCATGTCAGAGGCAATATAATAATGGTTATTTGACAAACTCGAACCAACTAGAAGTTATTCAGATTAAAAAGGAAAACTTTACTTCAAGCAGCTTAAGAAAAAAATGTTTAGCACAGTCTAACACCATCGTTAGATCCACACAAAAAATATTTACTTTACGCAGCTTCTGAAAAAAATGTTTATCACACGACCCAACAGCATTGTCTTCATAAAATAAAAATGAATCTACCATCTACTCTAAGTTAGACAGCTTTCTCAGCAAAAATATCCAAAAGCTTAAGTAAAACGATAAATTCTAATTACGAAATAAGTACAACCCATTCTACCTTCTTATTTTGTACTACAGTAAGCACTTAAGAAGAAGTATTTTCAAACAGGTTCTAAATATACAAGAAAATGATAACAGAATTATAGATTTAAAAACTAAACAGACAAAAACCTTTTAAAACAAAAGCTACATCCAATTAGGAACCAAATCCAAAATCATATAAGATAACATTAACCCGTTAATTGGAGCATACAGCTGCAGAACACACGTATATTACAATATGAACTATATCAACACGAAACCCACCTCAAGCAGCGCGCGCAGAAACGGACGACAAGAATCATCGAGGTCCAAGTCCTCGTCGGTGAGGAAGTTGCGAAAGCGCACGCCGCGATGTTCGGAGACATGGAAAGAGAGGAAGGAATTGAGAATGCGAAGAAGAGAGCGGCCCTTGAGAAGGAAGAACTTCTGGTCGGAGTGCGGGAGCGTCAGGAGAAGAAGACAGCAGCGCAGAATGAGAGAAAGTTCTTCAACAATTGGCCACAGCCCCGAATGCGGAGGCGGAAGGGACCGAGAGAGAAGGTCATGGCGGTGGCACAAAGGAAGAGCGGAGAAGAATCGGCGGAAGATGGAGTGGAGTTGGTCGAAGAGGGTTTCGCAGACACCGCGATGGTCTTTGCCTTCGAAAATTGGATCTGGAACGGTGGCGTTGGAGAGTGTTTGGTACAGTTTAACGTATTTTGCGTCGTCCATTAGGGTTCCATAGCATCGGATCTGTCTGTGACTGAAGGCGGGAAAGAGAAGATGCAACACAAGCTTTCAAATTTCACAGTAATTTTTTCTTCTTCTTTTTTATGGACTGAATATTCTTTAGTACATGGACATTCAAATTCATATTACAATCCAAACTGCTTTATTTCTAATTTTTCTATAACCTTTTTAAAATTCTTTTTATCATTAGTTTGATATTTATTATAAATATTTACTCTTAGGTCGAAAAACTAATTAAATTCACCTATTTTTGTTTAACTCCAGAACTAATTCACTAACTAAAATTGAGTTTTATAAAAGTAAAATAATAATTAAATTTTGATAAATTTCTTTTATAACTTGATGTTTTTTAATTGATTTAAAAGTATAAAAAATAAAAAAATGAAAAATTAGATACTACTTAACAAAATATATTAAGCGGTAAGAGAAAGTTATTAAAATTGAGTTGTTAAAAATACATTTTCCTTTATAAAAATACAAAAGAAAATAGGAAATTCACAATTTGAGTAAAGTTGAAGAGGGGACTAAAAAATCCGTAGTTCTAGAAGATTTTAAATTTCACCAAGGTGACCCATCTTTGATTTTATGTTATGTAATTTTTTTTATAATTATTAATTTAGTTTTTTAATTTGTTTGGTTCGTTCAATTTGATTTCCTTATTATTGGTTGATTCAATTTAGTCTTCTAATTATTTAAAAAGTTTCAATTTTGTCATCTTAGTTAGGTTTGACTTAACACCGTATAATACACGTGTCAAGTCCGTGAAATTTTTTTATTTTTTTTAATTTATAAACGGTCATGTGTCATGTTACTGTCGTGTCATATGGCAATTTACAATTGTGACACATGAGAGTGATAATAATTGTTTTCAATTTAATTCTCTATTTAAATTTTTGGTTAAATTTAGTATCTTTATTCTTTAAAACGATCTAATTTTATCCTCTCAAATTTGAAACCAAATCAGTGAATAAACTTAATTATAACTTATATATACATGTCACACTACTTTTTTTAATATATACATCAAATCACTCTACTTAAATACTCAAATTATTTTATATTTTACCATCTTTGTAATCTTTTACACTTGAATTTTTTACACGGATCAAGGATTAAATAATTTGAATATTTAGGTAAAGTGATTTGATGCATGTATTCAAAAAGATTAGTGTAACATGTGTGTGTGTGTATATATATATATATATATATATATATATATATATATATATATATATATATATATATAAGTTTATTTATTAATTTAATCTCAAATTGGAGAGAACAAAATTTGATGATTTTAAAAAATAGGGTATTACAATGAACCAAAAATTTACTAGAGAATTAAATTGAAAATAACTATTATCACTTTCACGTGTCATGACTCTAAATTGACACGTGACACGATGGAAACCTGACACGTAATATTTATAAATTTTTAGAAAAAACATTAAAAATAAGAAAAAATTAAAAATTTCATGGTTTGACACAACACGTGTCTTATACGAACACGGTGTCAACTTCAACCTAACGGAAATAACCAAATTGATTTTTTTTTAAATAATTGAAGGACTAAATTAAACCAACAATAATAAGGAGACCAAATTGAATTAAACCGGAAAATCAGGGAACTAAATAAGTAATTATACCTTTTTTTTTTAAGCTCTTAATTTGTGTTGTGTTATCTTCTTATCATTTCCCTTAATCTGCTAGTTTTTACCACTAATTATAATTTGTTTAACCATAAAATTAAAATATTATCAATTAATGATATTAAGATAATAAAACATGTTTAAGATTTAAATAATTATATTGTTTTTATATCCTTAATTCAATTATTTATTTTTTTAATAAATAAATATAATTGTTTACTATTTTTTAAAATATAGTATGAACAATAATATTACGTTAAGTTCGTTTATATATATATATATATATATATATATATTTATATATATATATATATTTATATATATATATATATGTGTGTGTTATTACCGAATAATTACGAATAACAAAAATACTTTTAGTTTGCGTCAGGAAAAGGAAAAAAATACTGGTTATTTTTTTATAAAATATTTTTTAAAATGGTAATTAGTTATTTAAAAATGTAATTTGCATAGCAGTCAATTTGGTCTAATTCATAGGATTTGACTCTGACCCAAGTGGATTGAAATCAAAAAACCCACATGGCCGAAAGGTTTCAAATTAAAAAAATCCATAGGACCAAAAGTCCACAAAAATCTTATGGGTCATCTTTAGTCCATAAACTTTTTTTTAAACATAAAAAATATATTATTTTTTTTAAATTAAATTATTAAACTTTTGATTTAGGTCAACTTGACTCGATAATCGACAATTGACCTGAAAAATATATTATTATTTTAAATATACCACTAAATTCTTTAAATATTATTTTTAAGAATTAGTTAAAGGATTTTAGTGGATCAAACTCACATTGGTTTTGGTTCTAACCCACTTAAGAGGGAGTTTTGGAGGCTAGGTTTTTTTTTGACTCCCTCATTTAGGACTACATAAATAAAAGGAGACTTGGCAAAGAGTGAGTTAAAGTTGATCCATGGGTCATTGGTCAAATTGATGCCTATAGTATAGTTAATAATTTTATTATTTTTTCTAAATCATTGTTTATGATGTATTAAAAAAAGGAATTGTATTACAAAGATTTTAAATTATAATTATAATATTAAAGTAATATTTTAATAGAATTGAAAGCAAAATTATTGTTGAATCATTAAATAGGAAAGTCAAATTTTCTGAATATTGAAGATATTTAAGCTTTGATTTTATAATTCAAAACTACAAGAGTTAAATTTTGTAATATATATTATATAGTATAATGAAATTTACGAATGAAAATTATATCTAGAATGGTTTAAATTATGATATAAAATTATTTTAAAAATATGTAATTTATAAAATAAAAAATATTGAAATTGAACTTGGAGATGAGTATAAAAGACTATATGAAAAAGTTCTAAAAGGTAGAAGTTGGGGAAAAAATCTTTAAATTATTATTTTTTTGATATTTTTCTTTTTTAAGATGTGAAAATATGTGTTCAAAAGTAAATATGCCGGTTAATTTACTATATTTTAGGTATATTTTGAGTTGAAAGTCAAACTTCAAAAAATTGAGGCCGAAGATGGTTAAGTGGATCTTAAAATTATTGAGTAATTAATTGTGAATATCTACAAAAGATTTTGAATGTAAAAGTTTAGCTAATTGTGTAGAAAGTCAATGATGAGCAAACTTATGAAATTTTTAATAGATAATGATATTTTGACTATTTTTTTACCCATTTTTAATTCATCACTCGAATCATCTTTATATTATCACATCACATTCTAAAAAGTGGGTAAAAAAAGTGAGTCAAAATATTATATTATCCATTTTTAATGTTAATTTTAGTATTGTTTATAACTAAATCAAATTTATACATGATTTAATGACCAAATTTTTTAAATATTTTAGATCATTATTTGATAGTAATCAAAATAGCTAATATATAAGATATGACAACATAAAAAAAATTGTGTTATGAATTTTTATTGAAAGAAAAACCAATTCTTACATATTTCACTACTCGATTACTCATTTAGTGAATATTCTTTTTTGAGAGTCAGCATAAAATCTCACATATTTCTCATTCATCAAAACCAACTGCCAACATCAATCATCACATTTATATTTTATCAACTCATTTAAATCTTAGCCCAAATGGCTCAAACGATAATTAATCATTATATCAAATAAGTAAAAAAATATAAACAATTCACATTCATCAAATAAAATGCTAGGTATTAACCAACATAGCTCAACTAAATATAAGTTCCAAGCAGCTCAAACAACACAATGAATCTAGATTTTACTTTCGGATAACTAGTGTATTCAACATACTCGTGAAACTCTTCATTTGTCATTAATACCTTTAGGGTTATCTCATACATATCCCTAGAGAAAAAAAATCATCTTCATCCCCACAGTCAAACTCAACAAGTATCAAGTTTTAATTTCATCTGATCCCCATAGGGTAACATGTATTTACTTGTACTCACATCCATACTCGCTATCTTATTGTTTCAATATCAATTAATTAATTTTTTATAAAAATAATAAAAAATCACGGTAAATATAACATTATTATTAAATATTCAATATTGAAAGGAGTGTTATTTCTTCAATATCAAATATTTATAAATAAATTATATTGTAATTATAAACATTTTAAATTAGAATACCAAGTAAAATTTCATAAGAACCATAACATTTATTAAATTTACAAACATTGATGAAATCTAGTAGATAAAATTTTAAAATATTTGAAAAAAATACAAAAGGAAAATAAATATTCAAAAATTATTTTAAATGTTTATTTACTTTATTTTTTATTAGATTCTAATGAAATATCTTTTTTTATCTACTAATAAAAGTTATATTACATCACTTGATCAAAATCATACAAACAACAAATATTAAACTAATAATAATAATATTTTAACATAGATATTTCACCCTTTGAACTTCAATATATGTTGGATGGTGATAAAAAATATGCATGACGATTAAATTAAATTATTATATTATAGTAAATCAAATTTATTTATAAAATTATAATGATAAAATTACACGTATGATAATGAGTTAGAAAATAAAAATAGTTATATAAAAAATATCAAAATAGTATTTTGTATTATAAAAACAAACAACAAATAAAAATATTAACAAAATTATCAAATATGTGTCTTATAAACAATTTGAGAAACCATTATATGAAATCGCACAAAGGAAAACAAATGTATAATTAAGGGTATGATAAGATGAAAAATACCTTAGGAATCTAAGAAAAATTTTCAAATATCAACTTAATCGATGATTGATATATAACGAAAATGATTTTAACAAAATACAAGAGTTCTTCAAATAAAATAAAAATTAATAATAATAGAATAAAGAAGATAATTTTTTTTTTTTACATTACCTAATAAATGAATGGTTTATATTATGGAACACTTAAATTTATAGCCTTAAACATTCTCAGGTGAAAATAAAATATAAAATAAATAAAAATATTTAAAAAAGTAAAAATATTCAAATGTGAGACACAAAAAATATTTAATTGACATACATCATTTTAACATAATTACAATGCAAGAAAAGTTGTGATAAGACGGGAAATATATTGGAGATAAGAATAAATTTCATGATAAACCAAATAATAATATAAATAAATAAATGGATATAAGATTACTTCATAGAAAATGAGTATTTTAATAATTTAAATGAGGACATGTATTATGGTGGATATGGAAACGGAGACGGGGACGGGGACGAGGCGGATATGTACATCCTCATCCCCAATTGTAAAATTCGGATATTCCCATACTAATACACATACACATACTCATACTCAGTCAATGCGAGGATTTCTCATCGAAACGGGGACGAATTTTGACAATACACACGAGGGCGGGTTATTTGTCATCTTTAGAAATATAAATGTTAAAATTCTATTATTATTAGTTTAATCTTAGTTTTTTTTTTGTGATTTTAGTAAAATGATGTATTATAACTTTAGTTAGTGTATAAAAAAATGGATTTCACTAGAATTTAAAAATTTTAAATAAACATACATTTAAAATATTTTTTAATTTGAATATTTGTTTTTTATATTTTTTAACAAATATTTTTAAATTTTATCAACTCGATTTTATTAACGTTTGCAAATTTAATGAATGTTTTAGTTTTCATTCAATTTTATTTGGTATTATAATTTAAAATGTATACAATTATAATTTACTTCCAAATATTTAAAATTGAAGAATCAACCATTTTAATAATGAATAGTTGATAATATTATGTTTCTTTTATCATAATTTTGTATTATTTTATAAAAATTAATTAATTGATATTGAAACGATAAGAAAATGGGTACAGGTACTAGTACGAGTATATACCTGTTACCCTGTGGAGATGAGAATGAGACACAAATTTGATACCCGTTAGGTTTTGGTACAAGGATGGTGATAAAATTGTTCTATATGGATGATAATGGGATAGGAAACTTGTCCCTGTCCTGTTACTACACATGTGGTTGCTCAACGCGTTTGCTTTGTGGTGTGTGATGTTGGTATTGTGTTGTGGGTAAACAAACAAAAACTAAGGTTTTTAATTACTCACGGGTTTACGGACTAACCCATTATGCCCCGTCTTGCAACCCGATGGGTTAGATGAGTTGGACTATGCTAGGATGGTGGGTTCAAAAATCTAACTCAGCCTATTTAAATATAGTCGGGTTGGCGGACTAGTCTATCGGACTCAACTCACTTTATCAACTATCAGTGACGAATCTTCATCAAATGTTTTAGGAGTGTCAAAATCATTATATAAATGTATAATTTTTTTCTTTAAAAAATAGTTTAAATAATATATAAATTTATATAAATATAAAAAAATTATGGACTGGGGCTCCCTATGTCTATATTAAAGTTCGTCCTTGCCATCTATAAATGACAGGTTAAAAATTCCAAACTGATCCATCCTATTTAAATAGAATGACAGACTAATATGGAGACCGCAACCTATTTTGTTACCCCTAGTTGTGCATTCTATGTAGTTGTAAGAGTAATCACGCACTATATTATATTTATACTATATTGAAGTGGGAGTTCATTGTTTGGCCTCAATGTTATACAATGGAACAATACAATAACCAAGCATACTTTAAAAAGTGTAAGCACATCCATTCTTCCTACAAATAATAGAATCATTCAACTTTTTTTCTTTATAAAAAGACTTTTACATATTTATTTTCCCCATGAAATATATAGAATTCAACTAGCTTTCAATTCAATATCCATCTCTCACCATCAAATGAAATGTAAATGACTATTATCCCTCTTTGAAATAAGGGCACTTCCAATGATGGTACTTGAATTTTTTTTTTCTTCTTCTCCACTTAGAGAGAGTCTTGAACTCTGTGTCTATATATCATATATACCCTACAAAATATAACAATGATGCAAATGCTTCTTACTTTCCACCCTTACAAGGAATGAAGATTTGAAAGTAAGCCAAACAAGTACCCTTTGTGGATCCAAATGTCATAAAAAGGTTCGGTTTGATCCGTGACAATAAAAACGTTGAAGCAAGAAATTAAATTTAAATGTTTCCATCATAAGTCGTTCAGATAATATCATCATGTATGTTGTATGTGAGATATTATCCATTTTGATTTTTATCATGATTTAATCCTTAAAAATATTTCAAAGAAAATATTTAAACTGTTATTAACATTTACTCCTTAATTATACAACAAGACTACTAAAAATATAAAATCAAAACTATTCTTTCTTTTTTCTTCTCATCAATACCCAAATAAAAATACACCCAGAGGATATCTAGGGCAAGGCATGTCTTGAAAAGCTTTTACAGTATCATAATTCTCTCCTTTTGTCCACTTTTCATGTTACACTTGAAAACTAATTTTCAAAACCAAAAGATTCGCCAGTGTTTTTTTCTTGTTATAGAGATATTGGCAAAGAAAATTACACATTACCCAATGTCTCAATGCTGTTAGTGTTTCTATTTTTCACTCTTATTTTGACGTTAAAGAGGGTATTATTGGCAATTTATTTTAACAGAAACGTGTGATCATTATTAAATTATGAACAGGGTCCTCCATTTAGGTCCCCAGTGTGTGAGTCCCCATAGAGTCAAAGCAGAAATGATATAAGAGTTTGTTTGTTTGTGAAGTGTTTTCCCGTGGGTGAACAAATAATGAATACACATTTGAATTTACACTTAGGGAATAATAATATTTGCAAAAGGAGCAAGAGATTTCATTGGGAACTGCAGATTCCTCAGTCACCACTAGTACTACACAGATCCATCATCCATAATAACAGCAACAACCACCCACTATTCCAATCACAACACTGCTCAAGTGTGAACCACATTTTCTTAAGGATATGCACCAATAATCGCTTCACTCTTTTTGTGTCTGTTTAACACTGTTAATTAAAAAGTGACAACTTTTTATATTGCAAACAATGCATCTAACTTTTTTTTTTTATTTGACTATTGGTATGTTTAAGTCCAGATTTTCAACTTGATTTTTTATGGTTTTTCTGCTATACTTTTAGTCCAGACTTTTAACTAAAATTTTTTATCGTTTTTCTGCTGAATTTTGAAAGGTTAAATCATTTCTTTCATTCCATTTTTATAAGAAAATCTTAAATCTATCTCTTTGTTTTTAAGCGTCTGAATTTAATCTTTATTTTTGAAAATTTCATACAATGATGTTATTTTTGTTTATATTGTACAAACAACATTCAAAATTTATCATGTATTATTTCGTGATTTCTTTATTTAATTTTTTTAATTAAAAAAATTGTCTTAGAATTAAATTGACGGTGTGACATATGACAATATAACAGCTACAATATGACGTAACAATATTGCATGTCATTGAGAAACGGAAAAAATTTAAGTGTATAATTTCTTTTTAAAATATGAATCAAATTGAAATATATGTAAAAAAACCGATATGAGATTTTCTTAAAAAAATATAAATGAATAGAATGGTTTAACCATTTTAAAAAAAACACTTATATTGATATATTAAAAAGATAATATATTTTAAATTATTAAAACCGGTGTTCATGAACATATTTTGAAGATAAAATATAAGAGCACTGAGGAAAACTTGGGTAGAATCTAAATTTACAGTGTTTCAACCTCAAGTTTAATCATTCCATTTAAAATCTTATCTGCTTTAGAAATTCGAATCACGAAAAATAAATTAAAAATTTATTTTAATTGTTTGCAGTCTCAACTTCTACATAATAAGGCAAAATTGGGTATATCAGTATAATTCGGAATAAAGATTTAGAGAGAACCAGAAATGGTCTGTTAAATTGAATGTCATAACTACTTTCTTGGCGTTCCTGATTCCTTCTGTTCGGTGACTGAGTGGAGAACTTTTGTGTTTGTTTTGGTTTGATTTTGTTCAACCTTTCATTCGATAACGTACTTGAAAAATTATAGCATTCAGTAGATAAGAAAAGTTTGATTCCGCCGTGACCAAAACATCATGAAAACTTTTGTTGGCACTCATTGACATGTCTTCGGTAAAACAATGAATAATGATAATCTAAATCTGCTTATATTAGAAAAAAATTGTTAGAAATTTTTATATCATACATGAACTTGCATATGTGAACCCAAAAAAGTTTTTAAATACTTTCATATTATAAGGTAATTAAATTACATTTTTTTATTCAAAAATGTATATGAATAAAATGCTATTTTTTAACATTTTTAAATTCTTCACATATAAAGGTGATAAATTTTATGTTTTTATTCTATTTGATAAAATTTACTTATTATTTTGGTTATACTTTGAATGTTAGGAGAAAAGCAACAAAACAAGACAATAGAAAAAGGAAAGGTCACATGATCCTATGTCTATTATAGGAGTATATGACTTTGGCATATTTAAAAGTTTTACAATATTTTTCTCATAGCAATATAGAATACAATATTCTTTAATATTATATAATGTGAAACTAAAACTAAACTAGAGCATACTAACGTCGAAGATATAAGTTTTATTTAAATTTATATTATTAGAATTAAAGATGATTTATTTATATTTAATCGCACTGCAAAAACTTCATATTATGTTTCCCTCAAATAGATATAGTATAAAATTGGTATAATATACTCTTAAATTAACTGATAAGTATAAAAGGATATAAAAGGAAATGTTTACATATGTATGCACAATATATCTTATTTTACAGATAACTTATATAACTTATATTCAGTTAAATATAGCTTTTAATTATTTTTTAAACACGTACGGTTTTTATTTAATTGTCAATTGTTAACTAAAAAATAGAAATAGATTTAAGTACACAATTTAGTAAAATAGATTATATGCAGGTAATGTAAGGTAACTGTTAGTAAAAACGAAACAAACATTGTTTGGATGTGAATTAGAATGCTAACAAAAACTAACTTATTAACACTAATATTAATGAATAAAAAATAATTATATTTATTGAATTATAAAATATAAAGTTAATAGACACTATAAATTATTAATGTTCTCATTCTTCTTAAGTAAAGAATAAGGAATGATAGACACTATAATGCTTATATTCTCTGCTAATATTACTAAAGGAGAAAATAAACATATTAAAGCAAGCAGCAAGCAGATTTATAAAATGTCTGTTTCGATCCCATAAATGCAAACTCTAAAACTAATAATACTAGTTTTTCGGTAAAATCGAATTGAACTTGATTTTTGAATATAATTGATGCTCTATTCAAATTATTTTTTGACAAACTTTTGACACTCTTAACATGACAGCTCCCCACTGGATAGAAGAAAAGTTTTGTGTGACTTGAAAAAAAGAAAAGAAAGATTTGGTGTGACTTAAAAAGAAAACTTCAAAATTTGTCAATATTTTTGTCAAAATATTATGATCTCTTGATGAACTTGCGAAAGTCGCTCTAGTCAAAGTCACCACGACCAAATCTTCAAATCTACAGAAAGAATTGCTAACACTTTCCAAAAAATAGTAAAATGAATTATAAGAGACTGTAAGGACTTGAAGAGCTACACTGTAATTCCATAAGAGAGGATGGTATTATGCTTGGATACTGAATCTGGTCATGCATCATTTTCCAGTGTGTAAATGTCTCCCACAATGTCAGGTTATTAAATGTTATAAAGTGATTCATGGTTATATGATAAGAGAGAAGACAAAACATTCCATGTTAGCTTTGCCCCACCACTTTAGGGCGATTAAAAGACCACAAGATTTAAGCAATATTGGTAAGGGCCACAGAAAGAAACAGCTAGTGTCATCTAAAAACAAATGAAAGATTCAGTGTCCTGATCCAAATAAGAGCAATATATTATAAAGCAGAAGACGGATGACAAAGGAAGTGACAGAAATTTAGGTGGGGGAATCGGGTCTTTATTTCTAAAAGTTTGTTGAAGTTCCATCAGTACAAGTATAGACAAAGATAAAGATAAGTAAAATACAAGAACAAGAGAAAACCTAAGTAAATTCCTGTACCTCATACTGACCTAATTTGACTTATCCCTAATCCTACGCGCTACGGTCCCTTCCCTTTCCTTGCCCCCTTAAAATGATCTGTTAGACAAAGGACTTTGATTTGTATTGTTGTGTAATCATCACCTCTGTAAAGTTACAGATCATTAGTCTACACAGTTTAAGAGTCCTACTTTCTTTACATGTAAATAGAAGGTGATGGAAAAGGGAAATATCGCCACCACCGCTTCAACAAATTCTACCCCTGCTGCTACTTCAAACATGTCTTGATGGAACACTACACCCTCCTTCTAGGGTTTCAACTTTTCCCATTCAAAACGCCCTGGGAGTGGCTTCTCATTCACAGGATCAAAGTTGTACCTGCAAAATGAACTCACGTTATATATTGTAATGAAAACAATGAACCAAGAAAAACAACAAAACCGCTAAAGCATACTTCTCAATGAACTTCCTTTGCTGGGCCTCTTCAACTTCAGCAAAGAATTCATCCATTTCGCGTGAAGTTGGGATTTGCCTTCTATTTGCATGCTCGGTTCTTCGATTAGCATCAGTTGAGCAAGTAGGCCTTGTAGTTGAACCGGGAGTCCTGACAGTATCAGGGTCCCTTATCAAACTGCAAGGTGTGGATTCCCGAGTGCTTCTACACCAAATAATAAACATAAAATTAAACATTGCAAATTCCAATAAATAGCAATTTCAACCAAACTACTGCATAAGAATCACTAAAAAAATAAAAGCGTTTTAATGGCAAAGAATAAGGTAATACCATAACAATATTTCAGGTAAGACTAAGTCAGTCTTCTAACGGAAAAAGAATATTGCTCATAAATTGAAGGCTGACCAGTACAACATTTAAAGCCAAAGAACTCAGTTACAATTTACAAATTCATTGTACATATAACGATTCAGTTATGAGAATATTCAACATAAATAAAATATGCAGGGAGTTCGCAGAGAGTTTGGAGGAAAATGGACATTGCGTAATGACTATCCCCCTTCTCTCCATAGTTTGTGCATGTCCCCTCATTCTCAGTTGATAAAAAGGAAAACTGAATGAGAATGGAGTATTTTTTTTTTCTCCATCTACACAGTTGTTATTAATATAATAATAAGAATAATAGTATACAAAATTGATGTCTCATGACAAGAGAAATTAGTGAAATATTTCAATAGATAGTTGATGAAACGAGTAAAAACACCACATTGAAAAAAAAAAGGGGTAAACTTTCTGACATATTATTATCAAATACCAACATTTCCTGTCAATAAAAACAAGCGGGTATATAAAAAACGAAGTATTATGGTGGAATAAATTTTGTAGACTATTTTCTAATTAACATCTTCAAATATGAAGCGTTTTCAGTGGATACCAACCGAACATGTACACTGAAAATGGTTAGGAAGAGAAAACAAGACATATTTCTCCCTTGAAACCCTGAATTGAGGGGAATATCATACAAGATAATAAAGAAAACACTTCAACAAAAAAAAAAAAATATAGCCAAAAAAATTCACAGAAATTACACGCATAACTGAAAAAAACTGTGAAAAAATCCTCATACCACAAAAAAAGGAACACAACACAACCGTTATACGAGAAGACAAAATTCCAGCATTCAATCATCTTTAGGGCACATATTCCGGAAAGAAATATTACATTGCGGCGGACAAGGCCATGAAGCTTAATAAATTGCTAAAAAAACCTTTGCCTTTCAAAACACCGTCAACTCAACCGAACAATCCACCTCAAAACCAGAGGGAAAGCAAAAATTGCCCCCTCACACTCCTTCCAACCAAGACAAATCCCAAAAATGAACAATACCCCAAAATATAGGGCATTCACACGCTCTTCGAAATTTCCCCCCCAAAACAAATCGCGAAATGGTAACAAAAATTAAGAAAAAAAACCGTAGACATCTTTAATAGTCCAGAAATTGAAACAAATTCAAGTTAAATTTGAAAAATGGAACGAATACTCACCTCTCTCTACCTTCAAAATCCAAAACATTTTCCCCAAACGATGCTTCCTGAACCTCAGCATTCTCATGCAAAGTACTATCCTCCTTGTGGCTGCGCGCTGTGAGCGTAGCGTCCTGCTCCGAAGCGAGTCCAAGCCTGGCAGGTTCAGGGATGGGAGATTTAGGGTTCGGTTGTTTGTTCCGCCTGGGAGAGTGCAGCAAAATTGGAGGCTTCTGGAGGCGACGACTCCGGAGCTGGAGGTAGGAATCGGAGGAGGGAGCTAGCTCGGGCTGAGGGTGTGATTTCTGAAGCGCTAGGGTTTTGGCGCGGGTTCGAACTCCCATGTAGGAGGTGGTGGCGTTGGTGGTGGTGGATTCCACAAGCGCCAGCTCTCCCTTTGGCTTCGCCTTCTTCATGTACTTCCCCATCTGATACTCAACCGCCGCCAAATCGCACCGCGGAGCGACGGCGACAGCAGCGGAAAACAACGGCGGAAGCTGAAGGAGAGGGAGAGAGTGGTTTGGTTTGTTTTCCGGTTGTTTTTGTTTTGTTTGGAGTGAGAGAGAAAGGAAATAATGGTGAAAGCCGTGGGAAAAGGAATAAGGGAATATTTTTGGTATTTATATTATTATTTTATTATGTATTTGTATTTATTATACTTTACTTAATGCTTAATTAACGTTCTGTAGAGTATAGAGTACGCTGTGCAAGATGGGGATAGATGATTCCTTTTTTATTTTTATTTTCCGACAAACGTTCATGTCCCATAATAATTAATGTAAAAAATGTAAATGGAAATTTTGAAATTTCTTTATTTTGTTTGAATTTTCCAAATTAAAAAAAAAAAAGTTTTTAGGTGGGTGGGTCAAGGGTAGGCATTATTGGAATTTCGCTTGCACAACAAGTTGGACTCACCTTATTCTTTTCTTCTTTTTTTTCTTTTTCAATTATTTGAGATAATAATTTTCACCGAAAAGAGAACTAAGTATATTCAATACTGACTAAAAAGGTGTCTAAATTTGTTTGTTTATATATTTACAAAAAAAATTCTTAAAGTAAGTTAAACAAAATTAAAATATCTTATAAAAGTTATAAGAATTCTTCATGTATTCAAATAAACTTGATAAAAGCTCCCTCTTAGCGCTCTCCAGAATTTATTTGTTTTTAGTTCTTTTTTGTTATAACAAAAAAAAATGTTCAGATTTCACAGTCAACTAATTTTTATTCTGCCTAGGTAGCGTTAGCTCCACTGAGGATAGAATTGTAACTTCATTCACGAACTATAGATGGAACTTCTGGTGTTAAGAAAGATAAGTATTTAATTATTAGTGCTAATGAAATTTAGTATAATTATGTTCTGATTTTAGTGCGCCATAATGATAAAATTGATGATAGTAATTGTTATTATTATAGTCATCATTACTTTAATGAAAAATTAATACAGCCATGTTAAGTCAAATTGGTGTCAAACATTTAAAATTGATGGATTAATCAAAAATCAGTATAATAAAAGATAATAAATCATAATTTTATTTTTTAAAATTATTATTTATCATAATATTTTGATAATTTTATCTTGTATGCGTTTTAGAATACAGAAGAAAATAAATAAAAAATATAAATTATTTAAAATATGTCATATTAGAATGTTGAAGAAATTTGTCCAAAATTTAATCGTTAAAAAATTATTATTTTTTCGTTGTAGAGTATTAATATTTTTATTTTGTATATAAATATTTTATTTAAATTTTTAATTACATGTTTTTAAATATTAATTTATATATTTTAATTAAAAAAATTTCATTAATATCGTTCAACTTCAATTCACTTCCGATTAAAACCGGAACCTTCAGATGACAACATGTCCAATTCTAAAAATATTGTCTTAAACACGCAAAAATAACATCAATTGCAGTAATTATTTTAGTAATATTTCGGTTTTTTTGTTTTTTTGTTTTTTTGTTTTCTTTTACATTTTTTTATCGTTATCCTTGTTAGAAATCAAATAAAAATTGCAATAACTGATCACTTTTTTAAGGGTGCAATAGACATCAAACTTTTAAATAAATTTCCCTTTTATATATTATTTTTCTTAAATTTAAGATAACAATAATTTTTAAAATGTTATGGCTAAAGGAAATGAGAGCTTCATCAAATTCACTTAATTTTACAATGACGTTTAATACTTTTCATCAAATTAACCCATATTAAAATTAAAATTTAATTAAACATTGTAATAAATCATTTTTATTTAGTCTAATAGTGATGATCATGTAAAATTTTAAATAGTTTTACACTATTATTTAATAATAAAAAAATATACAGTCGGATCGGATGATAATTTTTTGAACATGATATCTTAACTTCAGATAAAATAATATTGTTTTACTTATATGTATTCTTCATAGCAATATAATATATAATAGAAATTTCTTTAAAATGATTTACTCTTTTAATGAATATTAAATTTTTCAAAGAGTTATTGCATCTACAAAATTAGCATACATTAAAAAAAATTATCTTATATTTTATAAATTAACCATGCATTTTATTTCTTTAATGATGAAATTTTTACTAACTAATAAACCAATTAACAAACATAATTGGGTTAATGGGTATGTTTTTCTTAATTGAATTGATTTTTAATGTTGCATTATGATTTGTGTTATAAAACATTTAAAAGGTGTGAAATATAAATGCCCAAAAATCAAATATACCTTTCAAAACAACAAAATTAAACAAAATAACATAAATATTTATAATTTTTTTTTCGTAACCCATACATCTCATATAAGTATTACAAATTTTAATATTTTATGAAGTATATTTAGAAATTATTTTAAATTAATTCAATTAACTATTATCAGATTTTAAAATTTGTGATATTTTTTAATTCAATGTGTATCAATTCAATATTTTTTGAATTTCTATGACTGTCAAGTAGTTTATATTGGTAATCCATAATATCATGATATTTTTTTAAGGTTGTTAAATGATTGAACAAAGTAAAAATAAATAAATAAATATTTAATTCTTTTTAAGGAAACTTTATCTTTTACTGCTCAAAAGGCTCATAAACTTCATTTTAGATAACTAGGTAGATATAGTGTGGTCTGCAATAGAAAAAGTTAGTAATTTTCATAAAATTGTATTGCTCTAGCAAGCTAGTGAGCTACAAATTTTGTTTGTATCCACGCAAAACTTATCTCAAAGTTGGGAAATAATTGAGATTTTATATATACCTAATTCATAAATAATAAAAAAATGGTGAATCTACATTGATTATCATATACATCAACATCATAATCAAGTTTAATAATTACTGTTATAATTCATTTTTTTTCTACTTTAAAATTCACTATTAAAAAATTATACATATATCCGCATGTTTACGTGAATTTAGGAGTACAATGATTTGATTATTAAGCAATGAAAGTGAAAATTTTAGCAATTATATACCATTTAATGCCATTTTATCATAATTCAAGATAATATTTAATGATTTTAATCATATTTATTCACAATTTAAATAAACGTTTAATGAATTTAAATTTGTATTTGATGAAATTTTCTTAAAATGTAAATACATATTAATGAGAAGAAAGTTTAGTTTCTAATGGTGTTTTCGTATTAAATATATTTTTAATTGCAATAAATGTGATCCTAGGTTTACTTTTAGTCCTTGAGGAAAGGTGTTACTTTTAATTTAGTTGTTTATGAATTTATTTAGTCTGCATCGTTAATAATTAGTTCAACAATAAAAATAAAAATATTAGTGATATTTATATTTAAAAATAATTATCATTATTTTTTTAAATATTACTTTTTATGACATAATTTTGAATTCCAGAAATTTTTTAAAGTAAATAATAATAAATAAATAAATATGTCTAATGAAAAAATCAATACTCGTTTGTTTTACTATCGTTGATACAAAACTAATATAAAACAATATTTTCTTAATATATAAACATTTTTTTGCTACTAATCATTATTTTCTGTAAAATAAAAATTCAATTTAATTAGCTTTTTAAAACGATATTTACAATAAAAAACGCTATTATTTAATAAAATTAATGACAAAATTACATCCAAAATGTATTAAAAAGAAAGAATAAACCATTATAATATTTACATTAAATCGTAATATATTAAATATGAAAATAATTTTGATATAGGTGGTTTAATGATTGATTTTCGTTGTTTGTTTAGATTTTTTTCGTAATATTTATAGTTCTTTTTATGTCATGTGAAATATAAATTTTAGATTTAAATATTACTTTGGTGCTTATTTTTATCGAGTTTGTTTAATGTAATTATTAACTTTTTCGTGGTCAATAACATCCCAATTTTTATTAATTTTATTTAATTTGGTCATTACTTGGTAATGGTGTATAGATTGTTAACGGAATATGAACAATATAAATGTTGATCACGCATCAATTCGTGTTTTTATTTATATTTCTCTAATTAAAAAAAATGTCAACGTGTCAATTCAATATCATGTCACTAGTTAGTGTGAGTGTCACGTGCCAGTGTTTTATATTCAATTTAGTTATAATTTTTGTTAATTTTTTTTAATTCAGTTTACATTTTTTTTTTAAATTAAACAATTTTGTCCACCTCCAAATTGAGACCAAATATAATTTTTAAATAAATATTATACTGAAATTTTCATTAAAGTTAACATTTTTGTTAATTTTTTTTCCATATTTTTATACCAACGCTAAATATATTACTATAATATAATTATTAGATTTATATTTAATTTTTGCTACATGTAAAAAATACGGTTAGAAGACAAGTAGGAAAAATATGATCACATTAAACAAACTCGAAGAGAATAGGAACAAAAGGAATATCTAAACCTAAATTTAATCATGAATTTATGTTTTGTATTCTTTTATTTATTTTTTCTTTTTAAGAAATTTTCATGTGATGATAAATGACCGATGGACTTTGCTGTATGAGTATAGTTGAGATACTAAAAATAGTAATGATTTTTAACAATTTAAAAATGCATTTATATATTATGAGGTATCAAATGACACTTAAAAAATGTTAAATATAAATTGATCACAATGGGAGTTTAATAGAAAAAAAAAGTAATGTAAATTGTTTATTAATTAATTTAATGTTTAATATTTAACATAATATGTATATATATATATATATATATATATATATATATATATATATATATATATTTTTTTTTACTAGATTTGGGATTAGAAGTTTGCAAGACACATGATGGAATCCCAATAGTATTTTTGTTTAGTAGGTTATCTTTAATAGAAGAAGATCCCCAATCGTGTTTTTATTTGGTAGGTTGTCCTTGATAGAAAGATCCACATACAATAAATTATTTGATGTTTAAGTAAGTAAGAACTTATGAATTTGTTTAAAGTATAAGTAAAGTATCAATAATGAATAAGAGTTGCACTTCCTCTTCAAATTGCTTATATGGAATTGTGAGGATATGACCGTTGTGATTGAACGTTTTGACAATAATGGTGAATAATAATCTCATAAACGAGGTCACAACGACTATATGCATTAAATGTCTGGTTACTAATAAAAATTATATAATTTGTAATGAACATTGAAGCTTTTAATTTGGGATTCGAAATGCACAAGTATAATTCAAGAACATATTCATCAATGTATATAGCAAATATATTCTTAATTATACTTGTGAGTAAAAATAAAGATATCTTTTAACGATATTTTTATAAGTCTCAATTCAAATTTTGTTAATGAAATGTCAAAATCCTTAATCACATATCCAACATATTCAATATACATCAATATCAAACAAGTTTTATTAGAAACTAACATTTATCCTATATGAGTTGGTTCTTACATTTACTTATTTACTTATCAAAGTGTGATGCATAAACTTTATTATTTTTTTATTGTTTGATGTCTTAGTTTATGAGATTAGATCATTAATAAAGTTATAGTATCTTACTTACTTAATTAGTTAACATGTTTACTATTGTCATACAAACTACATGTCATACAAGTTACTCACCACACAAATTAATACCATCCTGAATATCAATACATCAAATTGTATCATCAAACATATATGTCTTACATCCATATACATATATCTCAATAATGATTTTATCTTTATAATGTTCACAACATGCATATCATACATAATTAATTTTATGGACATATATGTAAGACCCGTAAAAATTAATTAATTAATTAATAAATGTGGGTAGAAAGAGTCTTTATGACATTAAATGTTGATTGGTGTGACGTGGAAAAGTACTAGCTCAAGTGGTTGAGAGTACTTGATTGTGTTGAAGGGACTTCGGTTCGAGTCTTATGTATGTCATTTATATGTTGTTTGATTATTTCCCATTTGATTATGCATGATGCTAAATTCGCATTATAGGCACTATGATTGAAAATGGGTGGAATTGATACTGTGCACCTAGTTTATGGTGAATTATATGGATTGTATAAGGTCAAACCTTTCTTTTTGGTGATTTAAACTTGTTTAAAACCTGTTTTTGTGGTTGCCTGATCAAATAGAGTGTTTGGTATTGAATGATTTGGTTTTTGGGTATGGTCTTGGCGATTTTAGAGCATGAACATAGGCGAAACTCGGCATGTTTCACCTAAGCGAGGTCGCGACGTGACATGTGTGTTCTGAGCGTGAAACCTCGTCCAGGCGAGGAGTTGGGTGGGTTTGAGCGAACCAAGGTCTTGCTCAAGCGAGAAGGTCTCGCCTAAGCGAGATATCGTGATAAATATTGGTGTGTTACTTGCATTGTAGCTCAGGCGAGAAAGAATTGTGAGTTTGGGCGAGAGATGACCTCGCCTAAGCGAGATATTATGGTGAGGCCACTGTTTCACACTCGCTCAGGCGAGGTGAATCAGCTTGGGCGAGACAGATGCACTCACTTGGGCGAACAAGCATGGCTTATTGGACTGTTGCTTGGTATTTCCTAACTTATAGGAAGTTATATGAATGTGTTTGTGGTGAGTGGGCTTGAAGGACTAAGTTCATAGGATTCTGGGATGTGCTTGGAATGAGTCGTGAACGAGGAGTTCGTGATGGGGAGGACCGCATGCGGAACGTGAACAGTTAGTTCACCGGAGGTACTCTTGTTGGGATGAATGAGCGAGGAAGTTCATTTCATGCTCAACTTGAGAATGCTATGAGCGAGGGAGTTCATAGTAGGAAAGGCAATTATGCGGTCCGGGTCCGAGCGAGGAGTTCGGATGACAGGCGAAGAAGTCCGTGAAGTAGGACTACAAGCGGGATAAGCTTGTAGGTTGGACCACGAGCGAGGAGGGTCGTGGAAGCACATGAAATCCTAGAGTTAGAGTACATGCATGAACTCATATCGATTATGAGTGTGGAAATGTAGGTGTTTTTGGAAAATAAACAAATGATTACTTATGAATGGATTGGGGGTTTAATTTCATATTTAATTATGTTTATGTGTATAGCTCATCCTATCTGTTTGTGTGTGGCGATGATTAAGTAATTTATTATCCGGGAGTAGATGATGTTTCAGGTAAGCCAGGAGACGCTTAACGGCGGAGAGGGGGCTCAGCGCACGAGGGGATTTTTGTTATATAACTATTTTTATTTGATTTCCATGTAATTGGATTACAGTTTTTATGGTTTTGGTTTATTAATGTTTTAAAGTTTTAAATTTTCCATATTTTTGGGAAATGGACTATTTAATAAATGAGGTATTACATTTGCCTGTTTATTTTATATTATTTTATTTTATTTTTAAGTAATATCCTACCGGGATGTTACAATATACATCATAAATATTAATAGTTTTCCTCACAACACATGCATAACAATACATGTACACATTTTTACAAACATACGTCACTTGAACTACTTTATCTCTCTTAAACCACCATAACACACACTAAAATTCCACCAAACAATCCATAGACACAATGTTCATTCTAACATTTTCTTTGGGTTTCTTAGAGCCTGAGTGGAAAATATCCACCGTTTTCCAAACCTTCAACAAATATTTACATAAAAATTCTAAACGTTACAAAGAAGATTCTCATAGGAAGGAAAAAGGGAGAGACGAAGTTTGTATGAGTGGAATTATTGTGTCTACAAAAGGGCACTGGGCCTCGGGAATTAAAGCGAGAAAAATAGAATAAGTCACCATGGGTCAAGGTTTTGCATGAAAAAAATAGGGTAAGTATAATGGTAGACAAAAAAATTGTATAAAAAGGACTGTTATGGTGGAAGAATTTGGGAAGAATATTTTAGAGTGTGTTCACTTGTGAATATTGATTTGAAGGAGATGAAGATGATGAATTTGGATGGATTAGATAATGAAGTTTGTATTGTTCACTTTAAAGAGATTTGAAGGTGAAAGTGAATGAGTTTAGGAGTAAAATTTGTGAACGATTTGATTGATGTGATAGATTAAAAATTAAGTTTAATTGAAATAAAAACAAAATTATCAAATTGTCATTAATGTTGAAAGTATTATGAAATTACAGTCAGACAAGTTAGATTTGTTTTATAAAAAATAATTTAATAAAAACATAATAAAATACAATATATGTACATATTAAGATTTTGTTGGTAAATAGTTTATAACTTTAGGATATTAATTATTGTTGTAAGCACAATTTTAAAAGTCATATTTTTACATTATTATCATAATCATGTAACATTATCAGTGATGATTTGTGTTATTAATTCACATAAATTAAGAAAATATGTTCATGAATCAACTTAAATTAAGAAAACAAATAAAGAATGGAAGACATTACGATAATCTTATGCAATTCACCTTCAAATCTCTACATACGAGAGAAGATGGGAAAACAATAAAATCTCTCAACTTCTTCCTTCCCCTCTCTCTCAAATCTTTAGAAATGAACACCTCAATCACTTTTAAAATTATTCCTTTCTCATCCTTCTAAATAGTAAATATCATTCATCAAGTGTGTTAGGTTTACAGAGGAGGAGGTTTCATTGGGGAGATACAACACCAATGAGACCTGAGTCCAACCACATAAGGCATTGACACCACTTTCAACCCAAAACCTTAAGATAATGAGTTTATGGGTCTTTATCATTATATAGTGTTCTACTTTCTCATTTTTAGCCAATGTAAGACTTAGACTCATACTTAGATTCATAACCATCTCTTTCTCAATGGTGAGTCCCTTCAACCACATTGGTATACTTCATCTCCAGCAAAAATATTCCAACCACGAGTATTCCTTTTTTGTCCTTCTCTTTTAACTTTGTATTTTCATTCTTAATCTTTTTATCATTATTTGCAATTTTAGTCTTTAAATTTTTGATTGAATAATCAACTTTTGATGTGTTTTATTTATTTCATCTTATTATGAAATCATAAATATAATATGTCTGTTTAAGATATTATCATTAAATAATCTAATAATTAAAATATATATAAAACTTTAGGTTTAATTTATAATGCATTTATACTTTAATTTGATTAAAAAATTTTGTCAAATACTTTATCAATTTTTATTAATAAAATATATAATTTATAAAATAATAATACTTTTATAACGTAAATAATTTATAGTTTATTTTGTTAATATTTAATACATATCATTTGAATTTAAATTTATATAATAACAAATATATATTAATCATTTTTTTTAAATTATAATTTTTTCAAAATATATATATATATATATATATATATATATATATAATCATATTTTATTATTTTTAAAACGAACGTATTATCTTATTAAATACTTATCGTATTCGATACATATCTTACATAATACATATATTACATCAATGGTAATTTACCCATTATAACTCCTTTTAAAAAATTACAATCTATGGGAGAATAATAGCTCGTCCATAGCTTAATTATTAACATAATGATTTGCTTTCTTTACTTTTTATTTATTTTTTATTTTTGTACTTTCCTTCCCATCTTCTTTGGTGTGAAGTTTACCTAATGTCTGCCATGAAAATAAGAGATACTTATAAAAATAACAAAGATTGCGAAGATTGTTCATGAAAAGAGAAATTAAAAAAAAAATTATAGACAAGATGGAACTAATTATGTAATTGGTATCTAAAGACAAAAAACATAATAGCGTTAAAAAAATAGTATAAAATTTGTAATTGCATGAAATTTGTTCAGTAGTGAAATATTAAACAATGAATTATAAGTGATAATATGATTTTGTCTTCTTTTGTTTCTATTCACCTTTTGCTCAATATGCTAATAAAAATGAATTAGGGTATAGTGACTGACATATGAGTTAATAGGTCCAGTCTACCTTCATAAATATCAAAATATGGGTTTGTGGACCTGTTTTGCATAAATTGAAAAAATATAAACAATTTTTTTTTATAATGTTTTAATTCTAAATTTAAGTATATTATCTAAAGAATGCTTTAATGAAAGTATATAGCAATTAAAAAAACAAATAAAAATGATTATTTATTTATTATCTACTACATGTAATTAAACACATATTATGAAATAAAATTAAAATAAACTATAATAAAATTTAAATTTACACTTGATAATATAGGATATTAATGAAATAAATAAAAAATTTACTCCTATATAACGTCATATAGCATAACAATAAGAAGTGAAAAGAAATAATGTGAATTGTAAAATCAATATATAAAGTAGACTTATCGTGTGTTTGGTATCACGTTCAAAACTTTGAATCCATTTTTGAATGTTGCTTCTTGAAACTTTTAATTAATTTGACGTGAATTTTATTTCTGAAATCAATTACACATCCAAATTGATGCGAGACCAAACACACCGTTAAAGAAAAGACAACGTCTTTCATTTGTCATACACTTTTCTTGGAACAAAACAGAAGAAGAGGATTTACCGCCATAAGAGGAAGATAAAATTTCAATGATGCAGAGTAAAATTTTAACGATGCAGAGCAACAATCGTGGCAAAGACGTGCCGGAAGGGGTGGTCCACTTTTTTTTTTTTTTTAATCCAACCATGACATAAATAATGTTATGATATATTTGTGTTTTTAAAGTATAAATATTAGCTTAAGATAAGTTAGTATAACTTCTGTTGATGAAATACATTTAAATGTTTATTTGTAATTAGTTACATTTAACTAGACTTTGATATTTTTTCATTTTATATGTTAATTAAACTATTTATAAACTTTTTTTATCTATTTTTATAATTTAAATAATTAAACTTTTCACCCCATTTCTTTTTTTTTTACACTCCTTCACTCCTTGATACTATATTAATTATTTGATAACATTAATTAAAATTTCCAACAAATATAATAATACATATACACAAAATAAATATAAAAATTAATCTTTAAAACCTTGCATATGGATAGTTTTTTTAAAAAAAATGATTTAAAAATAAATATAATAATAATTATATTTAAATAAATATTTTATTTACATAATTATATTTACAGGCTATGATAATGTAAATTATATATAACCTTTAAATAATAAATTAGATAATATAAAATATAAAATAATTAATTAGCATTATTTTTTCAAACAAATTAATTAAAAACAAATATTATTATTTTAGTATTCTTTTCTTTAATGGATTATAGAAAATAGAGTTAATAATACCAATAATAATAATAATAATATCAATAATAATAAGAAGAATAAAAGTAATATGTAGATATAGATATTTTTTTAAATTATAAATTTGACACTGATTAGTGATGTTGTATAATTAAAATTTATAATGAACTTTTAAATTATATACTATATTAGAATGAGGTGATAAAGTAAAATGTATATATTTATAATAAACTTTTCAGTTATATATTATATTAAAATAAAATATGTATATATTTATAATAAACTTATCAATTATATAGTATATTAAAATAAAATGTGTGTTGTATAATCGATAATAAAGTAAGATATACGTATATTAGGTATAAAATAAATAAAATATAAAATTGATGTTAACATTTTTCAAATTGATACAAATAGCTTAAAAACTATTAATACTATTGTTAATAGATGAGTTAAGAGAATAATTAATTTTTATTATATTTGGAAAAAGTTGTACTTTTTATTTTAATTTGTTTTAAAAATTAATGTAATTATTCTTATATTTATATAAATAAATTATTTATACGATTATGAGTAACCGTCATAATTATATATATAGTTATAAATATAAAATTTAAATAAACAGTATAACGATACGAGAAAAAGATAAAAAGTTAATTATGAATATATTTTTATATAGGAGATAAAATAAAATGATTCAATAAGTTTATTATGTTAAAATAATATATTTTAAAAGTATAATTAATAATACCAATATAATAAGATTAAAAAATAATATTTGGATATGTTTTTTTTAATTATAAAATGACATAATAACTAGTTGGTGATGTGTATGAAAAAATTATCGTTATACGATTAAAATTTAGAATTAAATGTTTGAGGTATATATTATACTAGAATGAAATGTATATTTTGTAATAAGATCTCGTACAAAATAAATATAACACGTTGATATAAACAGTTTAAAACACAAAGAAATATTAATCTCATACAAATATAAATATACACATAATAATAGTAATAATAATAATAACAATAGATAACTAGAATAATCATTGTTAAGGGTTAATCCATAGTTGTAGAAAAACAAAATTACTCGCATCTATCCATAATCAATATCCAAGAAATCTGGTTCTGATACCATGTGAGCAAACTGGAATGAAGAGAAAGAGAAGAAAGATGAATAGTTTAGTATATTCCAATGACAATCAAGGATACAAGAAATGCTTAAATATAAAGGTATCCAAGTCAAGGAAAACAAAAAAAACAAAAACATATTGTACATCAGAAATACAAAAACAAAAGAGATATTCTATAACTATCTCTATCAATAAAGGAATAAAATCACAAACTAAAATAGAGAATGTTGGAGATCCTACGTTGACTAGAGATAAGACAATTTCATAGTATATAAATTGATATAAATCTTACTTTACAAGTTGGTTTTGTGGGATTCAATTAGGCTTAAAGTCTATTTCTTAACATGATATTAGAGTCATGAGTTATAGTTTATCCTAACCATGTTTGTTGTTTGTTTGACCTTGTACCACCCGCCATCGAAAGATCATTATTTGTTGGACTTGTCGTGTCACCCATTATTGGGTCGTTATCGGATTACTCATTAATGTCTAGTTTCACGCTCAATATATATATATATATATATATATATATATATATATATATATATATATATATATATCAATGTGAGAAGAGTGTATTGAAGATTTTACGTTGTCAATAAGCCAATTTCATCGACTTCTTAACATACAAAATAAACAACTAATTCTTAGCTCTTGGTACCTTGTTAGAAATGTATCATTTACTATATAAGCTTTTTTTTTCATAGACAAGCTAAAACTTGTTCAAGTCCGAATGCAAAAAGCAATGAAAAAAAAAATCATATTTTAAAAGTGACAAAAAAGAAACAATCGGTGGAGATTAAAATATGATAATATGGTTGTTCATTGCATAACAATGGAAAGAAAACTTATGAAGGCTTTTGAATAATCTATGTACATTAATAAAATGAAATATGTATATTTTGTAGATAATATGATTATTTACATTAAAAGTAAAAAATAGCTGAAAGACTTAGTTATTATTCAACATTGATGAGCTCAATAATATTTTAAAACAATGAACAATCTTTTATAATATATGTAATTTTTTTTATAGTTATAACTATATTAAATTATGTGTTTATTTTTATTGAAGTAATGTTAATAATTAAATATACAAATTTTAAATATATTATTTTGACTCCCCATACATTTTGGTCAATATCCGCTATCGTATACTATTACGTGATAATAGGACAATAGGAATATTATATATATATATATATATATATAATTAAATAAATGAAATAAAGTTATGATCTCTTGAACATACTCACTATTTGACCAAATTTTCATCATTGAACCACATTTATTTCTTGATTGCATTTTGAAATTATATGTCTATGTCCATTCGTAGACATTCAAATTGAATTTAATTGGAGTAGCAAGAGGTACACAATATACTTCCTATCAAGATTAACCAAAAACACATGTCATCCTAGATAGATATCATTTGCTGAAAAAGTTATTTTCTGCATACTAACATCTTTTAGACTTGTAACATAAATCTCTTTTATTCGATATATTATGATGAACCATCTACTTTGAATCTTGAATCTGACTCGACTCATTTAAAGACATTATACAGATGAAGTCATTATTAACTAAATTTCATAAGAAAGAACTTAAAGTGTTTAATTACATGTAAAGACTAAATATTTATAAGAACTAAACAAAGATTTGACAAAGTGACATACTATGTGAATTTTTTCTTCATTTCTTTTATATTTGGTATGTCATCATCCATCAACAACTTTGAACCGAGTCATGAGATGGATAAGGAAACTCGTTGTGATCTTAACAAATTAAGCAAGTTAACAAAATAGATAAATACGTAAAATATACACTTGAAAGAGGTTTTATTTTGGCTTGACTCAAAATAATGACTATCATATAAAAATTTTGTTTACAATTACAATTACTCAAATCTCGTGCCATAACCATCCCACAATGTACAACTTATTCTACCAACATTACATATTAACAATTATATGCAATTAAATCAATCCAATAGTAGAGCCTGTAAGATCCGGGAAAAATTAATTAATTAAATAATTAATTAATAAATAAATGTGGGTAGAAGGCGCCTTTATGGAATTAATTGTTGTTTAATGTGATGTGGAAAAGTACTAGCTCATGTGGTTGAGAGTGCTTGGTTTGTGTTAGAGGACTTGGGTTCGAGTCCTATGTATGCCAATTATGTGTTGTTGTTTTATGATTTATTTAAATAATACGTAAGAGTGTGGAATTTGAAATGTAAACTTGTGATGATGGTTTATGTCACTAAATGTGATTTGGCATAGTGGTTGTGCTTTGGCCTTATGATGGTTTATTATTCCTTAGGGATGTTAAGGAGCCCTAATAAAAAAAAATAGATATAAATCAACGTACTTGCTTTTGATTTGTGACATTAAAGACAATATTTCACAAATGTGGCTTGTTTTAATATTGTCCAACACTCAAATTTTATTTGACCATAATATCATAACAATTACTTAGTATAATATGCAAACAATAATGTACAAGGATGATAACATACCTAACATTGTTATCGATTCTTTAAGATTTTAAAATTATGCATGATCTTAGTGTCATTCTTTACAACTTATCCTTCTACAAAGCTAAATCTTTCTTTTTAACTATAACAAATATCATACCACCATACAAATCATGCATATATAATAAGTTATGCAAAGTTGACTATTAAGATCATTGTTATTATCATGTACATGTGAAAATATATTTTGAAATATATATTGTATATACCTTATTGTCTATAAAAATCATCTGAACATGCCCATTGTAATTGTGATTTTCAAACAAACCACACATAAGTGATTATAAAACTAAGTTTCAACATCTCCCTCTTGCCATAAATATCTTTTATGCCAAATAATCCCTTTTACCATAAATATTTTTTATGCCATATAACTTATTGGTCATGTTGTACAATGTATATCAATGAAACAAAAGTACAAAAATGAGAGTGAATAAATACCTCTCGAGTTCCACCTAATTTTAATTTAAGATAAAATAATAATAGGTAGATTTAATTACAATGTAATATAAAAAAGAAGACTGAAATGCAACAACCACAAATTGACCTATTTTGACAAGTTTGACATATTTAGAAAACAAATTGAACATCAAAAGTCACAACATGCTAAGATACATAATAAAATAAATAATTAGTAAAATGCAATAATTAACATATGTAAATAAAATATTATGTCAATCTAAATAAAGTTTGACAAAATATATACAAACATGTTTTGAGACATAACTTAACCTATAGAGTGAAGCAACACAAGTTGACAATGTCAATAAAACACACTGAGAAACATATTTTCTGATATAGAATGAAAATAAATTTAATTTATTTTACAATACTCATGACAACACGAATACTAAATTCTGTCAAAAGATAACACAGTTATTTTAACCTGCACTAAAAGCACTGAAACAAATTAGCTCAAGAGTTAAAGATATTCAATAACCATATATAAAACCACAATATAATAAAGCAATAACATGCATAAAAAAGAAGCTTAAATAATAAGAAAAATACATATTGTAAAACATAACCTCGATACATAATTAAAGCAACTTTAATATTAGATCAAAATTTTAAAATAGAATCACATCCAAATATAAACATCTAAAAAAAATATATATTGAAAAGTATTGACATATAGATCAATAAACAACTTAAAATAATATTTAAATTGTGAAACTTAATTTCGATACAAAATTACAACCACATTAAGTTGAGTTTAATTTTCTTAAACAAAAGCATATTTATAGAAAGCTAAAAAGACATATATATCAAAAGATATTGACATATAAAAAGAGAATACCAAATTAAATTTAAAACATTATAAACAAAAATAACATACTCATATAAATAATCATCTTAAAATAAAATATAAAAGTGAAAGCAATATACTAACAATATAGAACAACATAAATTTATTTATTTATTTTTTGTTTTTTAAACACGTTACAAATTATGCTGATAAATTGACTAAAACATGTTCTCTTATATTATGGATTTAGAATATTCTGTCTTAATTTCAATAAATTAATTATTAATATTTTTTTATCATCTAACAATTTATAAATTAGTTTAAATAAAAATTTTGTATTTAAAAATGAAACTAATGTAACATTAATTAAATTAAAATAGACATTTTTTTCATAAAATAAAAAGTTTATTTGTTAAATATACTAATTTACATAAAATAACTTATTCAAATTAGAAAATAAAAATATTACAAAATTCAATTAAAATGACTTACTTTTTGAATAATTTTAAATTAAAACTAAATAATAATAATAATAGCATATATTTTTCTTAAAATTACAATTTTTTATTTATATAATGAAAATGATATCATTTTATTAATTTATATTTGTTGACTAATTTATACCATATATTTATAATTGACGAACTAATTAATGTTTTAAAGTTATGAATATTTCCTCTTCCTTTAACATGGTAATTTGTATACACATATAATGGATACTTTTGAGAGATTTTTTTTTTTCACTGCATTCCTATAAAAGGCGATAAGATAGAATGTTTGAATAAGATGAGAGTTAGGGTGTAGAAAAAAAGGAAAACAAAAAAATCAGTTGGGCGTGAGAGAGAGCAGAACAGAAGAGGGAATGGAGCAAGAAGAGCATGAAGTATACGGTGCAGACATTCCCGAGGAGGAGGTTGACATGGACGCCGACGCCGACCAACAAGACGACCAACTTCCCTCCAATCACACAACCAAGGTTAGTTAGGGTTCGCAGTTAGGTTACGCTGCTTTTCTTCTTTCTCTCTTTCGCCATAGCAACGTTACATCAACTACTTTCGTCAAATTTTCAGGAATTGGAGGACATGAGGAAGAGGCTGAAGGAGATCGAGGAAGAAGCTAGCGCCCTTCGAGAAATGCAGGCCAAGGTTGAGAAAGAGATGGGAGCTGTTCAAGGTAGGTTTCGTTGTTTTATTCTTTCAGATCTCTCTGTTATTTGGCGGTATTTTTGTGTCTTGACTTCAATTTTTGTAATTTTTGTGGTATTTCGTTTACAGATTCGTCTGGTCCATCTGCAACTCAAGCTGAAAAGGAAGAAGTGGATGCTCGGTCAATCTATGTTGGTAATGTGAGGGTTGCTTATCTTTGTTTGTTGTTCCGCTTTTTTATTTCTTCGGACACTGTATTAGTTGGTTGATTTGGCTGTTTGTTGGTCTGTGCTCTACCATGTTGTGCTTGCTAGTTGTTGGTCCTTTGTTGTTCCAGTGCTTTGATAAATTTAGGGTTTTAAGGATTTTGCGTTTTTTTTTTTCTTACAAATTGGCCTTGTTGATTAAATTCTTAGACATTTGTCATGTTGGTGACGGATTATTAAATTTGGATCTATGAAGTCTGGTGAAGATACATGTTGCCTAACTTGTGGCAGCTGTTCCCAAAGCTTGATTCTGTGGATCTATTCAGCGAGTACATTAATCCCCCTTCATAAGTTTTTGTTCTCAGTTACCAATGAGTCATATTATGCTCTTTGCCTCTCTCTACTAAGTTTTCTCTATTCTCAGTTATGACAAAAACTGATAAATTTGGTTTTCTGGTGGAGTAAGGCATAGTATTTCGAACTTGTAATAGTGTTTATAATTTATCCCATCTCTTTGTTCTATAGACATGCTGTCAGAAAAGGGACTTTAAGCTTAATTTGTCTAAACAAAATCGACTTGTTAGATTAGGTTTCCTCTCATTTATTTACTATAATTTGATCATATCTATGATTAATGTGGGATCTTCAATACACCTCTTCATGTTGATGACTGGAAATCTCAAGTGCAGAGCTTGGTATTTGTGGATAGTTTGATAGCTGCCTAATGGCAGGTGATACTAGAATATGATATGATATCATATTATAAAGTGAGCTTTAAGTCTAACTTAGTCTTACAAAATGAGGTTTGTGTGAGGCTTGCACCCTCTTGTCTTGTATATTATAATTTGACTATATCTCTAATAGATGTGAAATCTTCAACACTAACAAAAAAAACAAACAGGACAAGTTGCAGAAGACATGATTAACTTAATAATAACCATTACTAGAGTAATGTATAGTCATGAGGCACAACCTTTTCATGAATGGAATGCACTACGTTTTTGTTGAGGAGTAATAGCTGCGTGAATTATGAGCAGGTAATTGGAAAATCCTGACCATGCAGTCACCATGTTAACAGACCATTAATATTTTTTTGGCCACCAACATTACATTGGTTTGAGTGGAACTGGACCTGAATTTTGTAAGTGATGTTTTGGGTTCGAGTCTTCCAATGTAATAAACATGGTTGGGACGAGTTATTTCATTAAAGCTGGCTAATTAGGTTTTTGGGCAGAGATTAATTATTTGTAAAACTGGTTAATATTTCTTCATATAATGTGGAAACAACTAAAATATCCCGTTTTCCCATCATTTTGTTTGATCATACTTAATATTTCTTTGGAACTTTTTTTGAAATTTCATAGTTTTCTTCATCAGAGTGAAAAGTGAGTTCAAAACCCTTCAGTCCTTAAAGAATGGTTCAATACGCCGCTGCTCTGTTCCTTGAACTACTTCTCTTTGGCTGATGACTGATTTTCCAGCAAAGCTTTTGCTTTATTACTTTTGGAAGACCCTTGACTGTATGATGTTTGTTCCTTCTCGCATACTATATTCATAGTTCATACACATCTGTTTTGCCATCATTTTGTTTGATCATACTTCAGGTTTCTTTAGAATTGTTTTGAAATTTCGTAATTTTTCTGCATCATATAGAAAAGTGATTTCAAAACCCTTTAGTATTCAAAGAATGACGCAGTAGGTCACTGCATTGTTCCCTCACCAATTGTCTTTGATAAATGACTTATTTTCCAGCAAATACTTTGCTTTTCCATTCTGAGACCCTTAACTTTGTCAATTCCACTTCTCCTTGTATCTCTATTCATAGTTTATACATGCATGTGCTTCCCCCCTTCTATTTTCTCTAATATCTTTTCCATGATTCATATCACACTATAAAGATAATGAGAAGCATTGAACTGAAATCTTGTGTTTTTGTGACATGAGTGGCTTATTTATATTGACAAAAGGAAATCGATTCAATAAATATTAGGATATTTGATATCCTCTAATAATAATATATGATCCTAAGATAATATAGATTTGATCTCAATATTTCTTATTATAAAGATATGTTCCTTATTTATATAATTATAACACTTTTCCTCAAACTGTAAGTCATGTGTTCAGCTTGCTTCAAATGTGATTGATCCTGGCCCTTTTAGAGATTTAGTTAATGCCTGCGAACTGCATATTAGAATTGACAATTGTAGTAGTGATATCTTCAAACATCAGTGGGTATCTCTAAATCACTCATTAGGGCCATGCAAACCAGCTAATCAGGTCACCCATCTAGGGCCAAACATTATGTACACATGTACTGATGCATATACATGGTATATAAGCAATATATCTAGGATCCACCACCCAGAAGAGTCACCAAAGGACATATGTCATGCATCTCAACATTAATCATATATCTATCTAGAGAATATATAATTAATCTCACCTTTTATACATCATACCATCAATAAAATATGTATAAAAGCATACACCATATATGCAAACATCAAGCATACGTTATCGTCACTATTATCGCAGCATATTTGAGCGACCTTAGCAACATACATAAAGCATTAACCATTTCTATCGAGCAACAATCTAGCCAATTGAGCGAAATGCAATTTTAGAGCAACACCCTCCCGAAGCTCTCCTCGTTCCAAATGATTGTGCCATCACTTAAGTGTCCATAACTTGAGTGTTGCAGTTAATGCTTGAATGTCAATCATGTGTTGAAACATCATCCAACCAGTTCGAGAAGGCTCATTCACTGTCTTGCAATGTTTGAGTGTCCAACCAATGCTTGAGGACCGAGGCTACGTGTCATGTAGTACTTTATGCTATGACATGTTTACTCTGTCTCATGCCACATTTAAGCAGTAAAAAACAACGCTTGAGCCACATGCCACATCGCATAAGTGACTAGCCTAACGCTTGAGCGATGTGCTTCCAAAGTAGAGAAAATTGTCTTGATATCTCTTTTGCTCATTCGACAAGCCCTCGCTTTTATATCTACCACATTGCTCGAATGACTGACCCATCACTTGAGTAACTTAAGGCTGTTAGTCCAATTAATGCACAATGTTTGGCCTCGTTCAAGTGAGAACATGACTTAAGGCTGTTAGTCCAATTAATGCACAATGTTTGGCCTCGCTCAAGTGAGAACACGTCACCGTAGCGATACTCTGCCCCAGAGCAACCCAAACCCAAATTTCACGTGAATTCCCTAATGTAGAGAGAATGTAGTGTGAGGAGTTTTGGAAAACTTAGATTTCAGAATGGACTAAGAAATAAATGTCTAACTTTTATTAATAGATGTCACATCTAATTCATTATAAAATCTAACATTAAAATATTACTGGGTCTTACGGTATATTCCTTTTTGAACAACAATAGAATGGTCAATGTCAGAAGTGGGTGACAAACAATTATAATGCATGTGAGTAGTATAAATTTAATATGTATATTTTCTATTATCTTCAGTATAGCGACCATATCTGCCTTGTTGTTACTGTGTTGTTGAAGTCAGCTACTATTCAGTGTTTACAACTCTGTCCCTCGTAGCTGAAATGTGGTGACCCTAGAAATCTCTGAAAAAATTTAGACCCTTTGTTAGAAAGTTTTAAGGCTGCAAGATTTACTGAAACCTATATTGTGCAGATTTACTGAAATACTTAGTAAATTAAAAAAAATACAAATTTATGCATCTTCTTAAGGCTGCAAGACCTATTATTTGCAATTCTTATGGAAATCTTATGAATTATAATGGGACCTCATACGGACTTCATGTTGATGCTAATCTTAAAAACTTAATCCGTTTACTACTTTCCACAAAATAACATTAATGTATCTGGTGACCTGAATGTGATAGGAACTAGTGCTTCTCATGGTCACTTGTCTACCGCATGTGTATTTTTCTGTTGGATGCTTTGATTTAATTATAATCTTATATAGCTTTAATAATGCTTTAATTTATTTGTCTGGTTTCAAAATTACGTTTCAGGTTGACTATGCATGTACGCCTGAAGAAGTCCAGCAGCATTTTCAGTCCTGTGGAACTGTGAACAGGGTGACCATACTGACAGACAAATTTGGTCAACCAAAAGGATTTGCTTATGTAGAATTTGTGGAGATTGATGCTGTTCAGAATGCTCTCCTGTTAAATGAATCGGAATTGCATGGTCGACAACTGAAGGTCTTCACCATCAATTAATCTTTGTAAATTCAAATTAATCATTCCGTGTCCCTTTGGCTATACTTGAAATCTGGTTTTCCCTTCAGGTGTCAGCCAAGCGTACAAACGTTCCTGGAATGAAGCAGTATTATGGAAGAAGACCTACTGGTTTCCGGTCTAGGAGGCCTTTCATGCCTGCTCCATTCTTTCCACCGTATAGTTATGGGTAAGCAATTATTAGAAGCTGGATAAAATGAAGAATTTATCTTGGATACATTTTGTCTTTTCCGTCTTTGTTTTGTGAATTTTGATGACTCGGTAATTTTTTTTTTCATTGAAATGGTTCCTTATTACTGGGGTATTTCAAAGTGAGGAATATATGTACGTAATACATCTCATGATAGGTGTCGTTAACTTTGAGGAAATGACGCCTACACACATTTGGGGCAAATTATAATTGTGATTCTTTCTCAACATTAAGTTGACGTATTTCTTACACGAGAGGTTGTAAATCCAATTTAAAACCGAGAGGATGTAACTCCAATTTAAAACTACATAGATTTAAGTTCCGTATCGGTGAGCTTTACCACTCAGTACTAGAGTTTGAATACTGCCGACAGCATTTTGGCCAGGATAAGGCCATCAGATGCTAAGTGGGGACTAGCTCTGCACCCAAAAGATGTAGCAATACCATGTGAGAGAACACCGCACTCCCCACCCACAAAAAAAAAAAAAACGAAAAAAACCATAGATGCACGTTATTGAGTCAAATCTGTTCTCATATTTGGAGGAAAATAAATCATCATCAAGTGAGAACAGTTATCGCTTGATTTGAACACGATAATGTGAAAAAGTTTAATTTAATGACAATGTATGAAACTATGTTTTGATTTCTCTGATTTGTCATTCTTTCTGATTTTTTGATAGAATGTTATTCTTTGTTCCCCGGACTTTACCTTGTATAATTATTATTTTTTGCCTGCAGAAGGGTTCCAAGGTATAGAAGACCCACACGATACAGGCCATACTAGTGCAGGTTCACGGTTTGATAGGTGATCACATTTATTTATGAGACAAGGCGTTGTTAATTTGCCATTGTAATAATTTTCGTTGGTGAAGCAAGAACATAAAGCTTCCTTTTCACAGAAGTTTGATGCCCTCGCCAGTTAACGCTGTAGAATGTATGATGCGGATAGTTTGATCACTTCATTACCCCTGTTGAATGTTAAAGCTGTAGAATTTCGCACTCAAGGTTTCACTTATACAGTGATGAAGGCAAAATTTCAGTAGTATATTAGATTGAACGTCAAAATTAGATTTAGTGATGGATTTTTGGAAGACTTGATGTTAACTGTGTTGGAATTGGTTATAGCTAGCTTGAAGTATGTGTACTGTTGCGTGAAATATCCTTATCATGAAATTGAGTTATTAGAAAATGATATTGTTTATGAACTTCCATAGGTTGTGTCCTTCTAATGTGTCTGGTTATTGTTGTGATGGCTTCAATTTTAAGACTTATAATGATCGTCAAATGTGAATATTAGCGATCACAAAATGGCTTCAACGATAATTGAGTGAACATTTTTTTTTTGGAGAAACTAACCTTGTGTTTGGATGGAGCATTTCAACATGCTTAGAAATTGAAATACTTTGTATTTGAATTGCTTACAATTAAATTTCATTCATTTTTTAAATAACTTGTTTTGATAAGGAAATTAAAATACCTTACATTTTAATTTCTTGTTTGGAAAAAAAAATTTGAATTTATTATGAGATAAAATTTAATTTTAAGAATATTTATATTAGGTTTAATTATGTTTTGAGTTCATGATAAATTTAGAAATGGACTCGACAACCTAGATGGACCGGGTTGACTCGACGACCCACCCGGACTGGATCGGCTGGGAAATCTAGATAGGCTGGGTCGGTCCAATGATTCAGAGGCCCGACGACCCATACTAGATGATTGTGCAGTCAAGTTCGTCAATATGACCCGGTCTAGCCCGTCTAGGTCATTGGCCTAGCTTGGTCCCACTAGGTCGTCAAGCCTGCTTGGTCTATTTGGTTCGTTGAGCCCGTTTGTGTCATTGGGCCTGCCCTACCAGTTTGTGTCGTTGGGTTGGCCCGACCTAATAAGTCGTTGGGTCGGTCGGGCATGCCTAAGTCGTTTGGGGTCATCGGGTCTGCCTGACATGTCTAGGTCTTCGAGCCTGCCCACACATCTAGGTCGTCAGACCCGTCCAGTCCATGTGGATCGTCAAGTCCGCCTGGCCTGGTTGGGTCATCAGACCCGCTTGACCCGTTTTGGTCGTTAGACCCGCCTGACCCATCTTGGTCGTTGAGCCCACCCAACCCGTCTAGGTCGTCATACCCGTTTGACAACTCTACCAGAGAGTCTAGAATGTGGAGTTGAGTGAAAAGAATTTCAAATTCCACCTATTTTAAGGGTATTTGAATTTATACTAATTTAGCTAATTGAAATCCTTTAAAAAAAATGCTTGCATTTGAAATGCTTTTTAATTTATCTATCCAAACAAAATATTTTATTACAAAGAAATTTAAATTCTTCAAAGAAATGAATTGCTTCATTAAAATACTTTGTCCAAACACACTCTAAGGATGTGTTCCGGATAATTGCAAAAAGGTGATTTTTAGATAAAAAGAATGTATAGAAGTGAAAAGAAAAAGGAACTGTTAATGAGCTATAATATTTTAATGCATCAAAAGTTATTTAAAGAAAACCTTTCGTAACATAACCACAGATGTTTCGAACATTCAGCTTATTTTTATAAAAGATTGTTTCAATTAAATCAACGGAAAATAATATATATTTATTCAACGTGTATTTCATTTTACACATTTCATCTTCAAATTTAGTATTTCAGATTTTCTTATAACTCCAAATAGTTCATTTCAAAATAAATGGATGATCTGAGAATACATTTAGTTGCAGGAAATTGAATTATCCTCCATTTCGTTAGTGACAGCCATTTTTCTTGTCATAAGTGGTATCTACGTGGACAAAATAATTTGTATCTACGTATTTACACAACATATCAATACAGTTTAATAATGAACTCAGTACGCAATTAAAAAGCTCATTTTTTAGAAGTTTGAAGATTATTGAAACCTAAGTAAATATTCTTTGTACACTTATTATTTAATATTTCATGTTTGACGGATAAAAATATTCATAAACTTCCAGTAATATTCACCCCCTAATAACATCTACACTTCAATTTAATCACAACATCTCACATTGCGAGCAATTATATAATTCAGGTACACTCATTTGTTTTTGCCCTTCCTTACTCAGTTGATATCAGGAACAAAATCCCTAGTCTTCGGTTTTCATATACATCGTCATATTTGAGGCGACAATGTCCGCTCAATAAAATAATAAGCCCCTAAAACGTTATGTTCTGTCAAAGAGTTGTAATGCTTCACAAGAACTAATGTACAACAATCTTCCAAAAAATCATTCTGAAAACAGCTGGACCCTGTTAACATAGCAAGAAGATGCAGGATCTTGGAGGCAACTACAAAATGCATCCTCATCCTTAGGAAATGACAAAGGCAGAGGATGGTCAGGAATGACGCCAACCTTGTCAATATCTGTATGTGCAGGTGTCTCGTAGCGAGCAACTGTAACAACTAATCCAGAGCCATCTGAGAGCTCAAAAACCGATTGGATCTTCCTGCAATGTGTATAGCTCTCATTAGGAAAAATGACAAAAAATTTAGTTTGTTGGGTTTGAGCTTAACCAAAAGTAAGTACCCTTTTCCATATGTTGGCTCTCCAAACAATATGGCCCGTTTATTGTCTTTCAATGCACCAGCTAATATTTCGCTTGCACTTGCAGTTCCCTTGTTTACCTGAAACAGGCACCAGATATTTAATTTCTCTTAACTATACAAATGAGTGAATAGCAAGTTAGAATTCTGGAGGAATGAACCATGAACACGGAATAAACAAATTTTTTAGACAATTACGTAATAACTGCATTATGTTTACTCCCTACTTTGACATCTTCATAACATTTATAAACCTAGCTGACATCCAGTAGTGTCGGAAGTCTTACATCAACTAGAGATCAAGTCAATTTACAGTATATAAGTGGGTGCAAATCTCACCTTACAAGTTAATTTTGTAAAATTGAGTTAAACTTAAAATTCACTTCTTAATAGAACAACTCCCTAAAAATTTCCATGACGGAAAACAATAATCAATCCAGACTTCACAGTGTAGTCTACAAATAATCCTGACAACTATTCACCATCTTCAAATTCAAACCACTGACATCCCTAGAATTCCCAATTATCTGGACCTCGTACTTTTCTAAAACGATCCTTAAACTAGTATATTGAATTCTGACAAGAAGCACTCTCAACTTGTACCAAAGCACATGTGAGTACAGCACAAGCTCCTAAGTAATTATGCAACAGGTAGGAACCGTCCAATGTCTCAATTATGGATGAATCAAGCCTAATGCATGGAAAACTAGTGTGAAATATAGATGCATATTGTTAATGATAGAGTTCCAGATGTTGTGCATATCATGTTACAGAAAAAAAAAAAAATACAAACAAAACTCAGATGGTTTGAAAAGTTGTCTGTTGACCACAATGACATGAGAGAGTATTTTAACTGTGATATAATGAGTCAATGGAATTCTCAAACACCCCCAACTAATTAATAGCCCTGCATCTCTGTTCAATGCCACTTGACTCTCGAAATCTGCTTCTCATGCCAAACACAACTTGCAATTCTGTAAAATCATGTTTAAGAAACTTGCACACGAAAACCTACGAGACCATAAGAACTATCATATCTCTCTAGTATGCATTTGGGCCTACTCTTTACTCGATGTTGATGCAACAGAGGAAAGCAAGACTTACCAGTACAGCCAGGGGTTCTGATGTTGCCAGTGCACTACTTCCATCTGTATCAAGTATATCTCGAACACCACGACTATCACAAATATACACAATTACTCCTTTGTCCAACCTGGTTGATAATATCCATTAGAATTTAGCTTTCTTAATTTAACTAGAACTCAAAGCTGCATGCAAGATAGTTACGTAAAAGAAAATTTAAAGATGATACTGTTGGATCTACTGGATTATTGATTGTTGAAAGAATTTCACAACCTATTTTAGTTAGGCAAATAATTTTAAATATTACGAGGTGTTTCTGATGATATGGTTTGAACACTTCCGACATAAAAGATAAGAATGATGGAGTGACCTATGCAGACATGGAATGACTATAAGCTGTACTATCAAGCATATTTTCAAGTGCCACCAAAGAAAAATGATACATAATACAAGGTGTAAATTTGCCAATAGTTGATAATCCTATCTTACCAAATTTTGGCAATCTCAATTCCTTCTGGGAAAAGACCACCACTGCAACAAATAAAAGGCTTCAGAAAACTAGTGATTGAAAGTACATAATGGGAAATGTTCATTGCCTAATCACCTATTATCTCTTAGGTCCAAAACAAATGCATTAACATTATTGCTCCTTAATGTATTGATTGCTTCTTTGATAGCACCTGCAGGGAGGCACATCCACAAGAAAGTAAGGAAAAGATAGATACATAAACTTTTTACATCATCAAAGAAAACAAAGAACCAATTATGGAAATGACAAACAATTATCAATATATTCGATAACATAAATCATACTTAATCTAAATTGAAAGTGAAGTACAAATTCCTATCCAACGATTTCTTTTATGTGTCAAATGATTTGGTGTATATAAATGGAAATTAGAATGTGAGCATAGTTTGAGTTGATGAATTGAATGTAATGTTTAAGGAAATAACGTAGTCAAGAGATCATTTTCTTGATCATGAAGAATGTAAAATTCAAAGCGAAACAAAAGAATAAGTACAAAGATAACATAGAATATGAATACAGCACAGACCCAGAAACGGTAGTGTCTGTATAGGAGGTTTACTAGGGATAAATGTGGAAGAGGAGATAAAAGATGGAAGAAACAAAAAAAAAATTACGTGGATGATGAGGTGCAATATCACTGCTCCTCTCCTTGTCTTCAATTTCTTTGGAATTGGGGTATTTACAGGAAAGACAAAGCCCTATGATACACTTCTGTGAAGAAAGTTCTGCTATGCAAATGCATGATTAGGTGAAATTCTACTGGTCAAGGTTGTACTGGCCAAGGCTGAGCTGCTTATGCTTCCTAATCAGACATGGTCAGTGACTGTCCCAGGGTATTGTGAGCTGAAAATGACAACAAAAAGGAATAGGGTGCTTCTACACCATTCCAACTTCATGGTACCTTGCAGGCCACTAGAAGTAAATTTTTCTACAGCAAAGGAAGTGAGGCTTCCTTTGGGAACAATGCTTCCATGGGTTATGAGCCTTCCTTGAGTATGGCTTCTTTTGCAAGTACAAAGCTGGTATCCTACAGGACCTACACTGATACTTTAGTGGTACTGTATTTTGGACAAATTAATGGTAAAGCTATCCTAATGACTGAATTTAATACCATAAAGTTTATTAAAATATATTTAATAAAGTGTGATTGAAATCTATTACTCAATAAAATCTCATAAACACTTAAACTTCTTTAGCATTATATTTTTTTTTTTGGGGGTGAGAGGGGGGGTCATTATTGGTTACAGTAGCAGCTTTATAACATATCAGACAAAAAACAATGCAGACAGGACAATGAAAAGCATTCATAGAATGCTCAAGAAGACTCGTTTTGGATATCTTCACATTTCTTGCTTCAGTCTTTTAAGTATACACCATAAAATAGTGAAAATTCTTATTGATGTTAATTTATGAAAAAAAAATAGTAATTGGTCAAACAGCATATTCCTGGAGAAGGGGAGGAGTACAAATGGTCCACTAGAGACACTTTGCAACTCTTATCCAGACCAAACTGCTGAGCGTAGTAAGAACTATGCCTTGAAATATTAGGTTCAAACAAATGTCACATGAGGAAAGCATATATTAGTTAAGAAATTATCCTTTTCCATAGCAGTATAGAAGCAAGACAAATCGTGCTTAACCCTCCAATTAGTACTTACTTGAAGCCTTCTGGTTGAAAGACGTTAGTTTGATATAACCAACTGTTGGGGGATCATTTCCTGAAGCAGGTAGCTTGCACAGTCTTGACTTCACTGGATTCACAGAAACTTTCTCACGCCTTATATGCAGAAACTCTGGCGTTAGTTCTTTTAATTAGAAATAATATTGAAATTTTGGAAGAAAAAGCAAACATAATTTAAGCCTACCACCAGGTACGATACTACAACAAAAACAAAAGAATTTAGGAGGGCTAACAATGGTAACAAAAAAGAGTTAACAATATAAATGTGGCTAAACGTAATAAATCATTATCAAACTACAAGCCTTCATCACAAAAAACAAAATATGCTCAAAGGCCTAAACTTCGAATTTACTTCTGTTTGGAAATGAAACTAACGTTAATTCCAGATGTTTTACGTCCAAACCACTCCGAATAGTCAAAGCTATAGAGGTTCCTTCTGGTCCCCTGCAATTAATTTTAAAAGGTAAGGCAATCAATTGATAAGTTCAAGGCAAATAGTGAAAGCTTAAATTTGCATTTTTGTTTGAAAACAAGTATCTAAAACCTTACAACTGGCTCCCATATTAGAGTAACAATAAAAAGACAGACAATAAATGAGGGACAATCTTGTAAAACTAAGATGGGTCAACAAATAAAGAAACAAAATACAGTACTACAATATGCAGTTTTAACTTGTTGGAAAATTTTTAAGAACTAAATGCAGTCCTAATTCTCGCTCTTTCTCCACAATATTCACAATAATTTTTTTTATCTTTTTATCTCCCCCTCTCCCAAAGGAAAATGCAAAAGTGAAATGTAGAAGAAAAACCCACTGTAGGCGCTCAGCTGCATCATACAGCCCCATGTTTTGTGTGCTTGTATCATCAATTTCCAGAATAACATCTCCAGATGAAACACCAGCTCTATATGCAGGACCTCCTGGAGAAGCTGAAATGACAACAAGTCCACCAGTTTGTACATCAGCTTTTGATGGGTAGCCTATTGATATCCCCACTCCAGTTAAAGCGCCTTGAGTTCCAGACTGCCTTCAATAAAACATTAGTGCTAGAGATTAATGTGTAGGGAAACATATATTCTGCTAGGTTGGTCAAACGCATTATGCAATATGCGGCCAGGACAATGAGTAAAATAAGTAAAAAGAAAACTTAAAACGAGAGAATTCTACCCTCAAACTTCTAAGCTTTTCAGGCTCCAAAAATCTGGTGAATGGATCATCCAATGTGGCAAGCATCTTTTTTATTGCCTTATCTGTGTGCAAATGCAATGACATCAATTTATGATAAACTGGTGTACTTTCTACTACAACGATTGGTGCAATCCTACTGGATTTAAGATATATATCATAACCATGCATGCAACTTATTAAGAAACAGTGCAACCTTCGTTTATTGAAGATATAAATCAACATTGAATTGTTAACAAAAATTTCCACAGTTATGTTGATCCATCTGGACAATGAAGGCAAGTCAATTTTAAAAGTAAGAAATATAAGTTGTTTACCATAATTCACATATAAATGGATTATCCACAATTAGTTCTTAGCATTCAAGAAAATTTTAGTGATATTACTTTTCATCACTGTGTCCAGGAACCATTTATTGGAATCAATGGTTAAGCATTCTACCACTCTTTCTGTTACTTTGTTGGATATATGTGTATAAATTAGAGTTACAAACCTACTTTGCAGACACCAAGTAATACAATTTACTGAATTTAGTAATGTAGGAATCAAAACTTGAGGGATAACATCAGAAAACATAGATACACATTGTAGACACTCACAAAAATATAACTTACCAGAGGAGAGAAAAGCAGGAACATGAGTAAAATTCCAGATGAATGTATTCAATATCCATGTTATATAAAACTTCAATTACTCTATTCTAGGTCAAGTTCAAATAAACATCTCATTAAGTACTAACGAGAACAAAAAAAGGAAAATGTTTTTCTGACACCAGATGCTCCATTTCACAACCCACTTAGGGTATTTTGGTCATTAAAAAAGTTAGCTTTTGTGTTTGTAAAGAAAGAGATTGAAGGGTAGAATAGATGTAAAGTGTGTGTAAAAGTTTGTTGGGTGTCAAAATAATAGTACCCGAAAAAAAAAATAGGGAGGTGAATTAAACTTCTCCTATAATTTAAAATCAAGTTACACACCTCATGTTTTGGAAAAGTTAAATCAAGTTTGCAAGACTTCTAGACCTGGGAAAAGAAGGAGATGGAGACCAAGAAGGACATGGAAGGAAGTTGTCAAGAGAGATTTCATGGTATATACTATCCTTGAAGCCTTGGCCTTTAACAATAATAAATGACATCATGTGAACCATGTAGTTGACCCTTACCTAATGAGATAAAACTTTATTGTTGCCGCTGGTGTAATGGACTAGTTTGATTTATTAAATTTTCTTATTTTTTTCTCACTAATTGATTATGAATGAGTATACTATCAGAGCAAAAGTAATTCAGAGCAGTTTATTTGGAGGTTAAATCATCAGATATCAAGTGCAATTCAAAACATGATGTTTATTGATAACTATAATTTGTTTAACTTGAAAACATTTTCAATCAAATTTTCATTGTCTCAGCTAAAATTTCGCCCAAGTTCAATTAAAACCTTGTACTACTTATAAAGTAAACACAAAGTTATTCGAAGAAGAAATAATAACGTGATTCCACTCCTCGAAAACTAACAGGAAAGCATGGCTAATTTTCTATGTCGAAAACACAAAATATACCATCACAGAATGTTGTCATTATGCAGCAAGTTGAAAAATATGAAAAAAGATTGAGAATAAAAGATATACATGTTTCTTCTCGATTGTTCATTGGTTCATTGCGAAGTGCATCTTCTCTATACCTAAACCAACTCTGTCCATTAAAACTTTTATCAATATACGCTCGGTCAATTGTTCTCCACGCCTCCAGAAAGAGAAGATTCTCTTCAGACAGCCCCCCTATAAGAAAGAACCAAAAATGAAAATACAACGTTAAGACAAAATTAAAAAAATTCTATAAAAAATTCACTGTCCAGATATATTTTAAATTTGAACCGTAGCTCAAAATCAAGGTGTCTCACAGGCTTGCTCACTGGAAGCCAGAGAAACAGACATGACCAACATCACTCCAGTAACCAGCCGCACAAATAGAATAGAAGCATGCTGTCTTATGTTTTCTGAACAATCCTTCAGTCGTAGAAGACTATTACATTTCGTCCTTTTAGAAAAGAAACCCCAACTTGATGGAAAATAGCTACACTTAGGATAACAGATGCAGCTTATCCGTGACACAACTCCAACTGAAAAATCTCTTCTAGAATCCCTATCTCTATAACCAACACATTTGTTTCTGCTATGTGCCAACGGAAACCGAGATTCCAAAACCCTTAATGAAAAACATTTCCACTGTGACACCTGCAGATAGTGCAAATTACAATTCAGTGAAAACTTATATTACTCAATTCAAAATAACCATGTCCTTTTCATTGATCATATATCTTTAAATTGGTTTATTACAGAGACAACTAAATAAAGAGTAGCTTTAAAAAACACTTTTTTTATTCTCAGAAACCAAACAGAATGTGGGAATGAAACGGGGAAATGGATTAGAAAAAGTAGTGAAAGTGATGAGAAGATAAGGGAAATAGTGAGAAAAGAACCTTAGTAATGGAGATAGCAGGAAAAGGGGTATTGTGACAGCATCGAAGAGAAGAAGAAGCATTCACAGAGCTTGCAACGAACTCCATGGAAGAGTGAAGGGTGAGTCCCACACCTCTGGTTCGGCCCTTCACTTTTTCTTCCTTACATTATCGTTCATTTTGAAATAAAAAAAAAATAAATATTAAAAATAAACAGTTCCTTTTAATAAAAAAAATTATCTATTTTTTAAAAATAAATCTTATTAATTTTATTTCTGGAAATAATAATAATAATAATAATAAATAAATTATTCGATAAACACATAGCAACGATTTATATCTTAAACATTTTTTATTCATAAAGAAATGACAATTTCTATTGTGAGCTTTTTAATACAATTTTTTATATATAAATAAGTAAATTTTTATTTTTATGTGTTTGTTAAATAGGTTTACTTTAAAAATATGTACAACTTGTTAATAAATAAATCTTATTTAAATAGTAAAAGCATTTTAAAAATCACTTAGTGTAAAAACACCTATTTTAAGTTAATCAAACTAGCTCGTAATGGTAAAATGAATAAATAAAAATTATAGCTTTCGATAATTTTACTAAATTGTAATAATTTTCTCTATTACATTCGATTAGTTAAAGGAATGTGATCATTTCAGCTGAAAGCAACATTTTGAAATGGTTGTCTTTATTTATTAAAATTATAAGTTAAAAATTATTTTTTGAAAGTGACAAATGCAATTTTGTTATCTTCAATAGTTTATATAAAGTTTACAATATATATATATATATATATATATATATATATATATATATATATATATATATATATATATATATATAATATCTTTATCTTCTTAACTTCAAATATAACTTTAATTTCTTTTAGTAACATTAGATTCATTCGATTATGTGAACTAGAAATTTAATGGATAAAAAATTATGCTTTTTCTCCTGTTACTTTTACGGTATATATATATATATATATATATATATATATTCCTTTTATTCTAATTAAGATTGCTTTATAATATATTTACGTTATGTTTGGATAAATATAAAAAAAATAAAATGTATTCTATTTGAATTATTTGTAATTAATTTTTTTTATTTTCTAAATAATTTGTTTGGATAAAAAAATTAAAATAATTTATATTTCAATTTCACGTTTAGATAAATCAATTGATTTTCGTACTAGATAAAATTTTATTTTCAAATTATTTATTTGAGGTTTAATTATGTTTGAAGTTTTGATAAATTTATAAATTTTTAATTGAGTCATTAATAATTTGTGATGTGACACTTATACTATTACTTTTAGGGATGTGACAAAAATATTTATGTCCATGAGTATATATGAATAAAATCTGTGACGGATAATTGGTACTTACGGGTATTTGCTACCTACTGGTAACGGGTATTTTAATATCCGGATCAGGTGTGAGTATTATATTGTACTCGATATCTGTTACTTGTAAAAAAATTAAAATTAATAATTGTTTTATTAAGTTAAATTTAATTAAAATTGAATTTTAATTTATATTTTATTAGATTAAATTAAATTAAATTAAATTAATATTTAATTTTACATTTTTTTGTAATTTTATATAAATTTAATTGGGTATTTTTTAAATGGGTACCCGCTTGGGTAGCAGAAGGAGTAACAGACAGATTTTTTTGTTACATGTCGGATTGCAGGTAGGCACTATGCTTCCCGACTCACCTATTGTCATCCCTACTTACTCTCCATGAATGTCGTCACATAATATTTTGTTATAAGAGACTCTCATTAGGAGATATTGTTTGAATATTTATTATATTTAACGAAAATAGTTATTAAATTTAAGTAAGTTATGAAATTAAAAAAAATTACAAAAATATAAAACATGTAACTAAAAATTATGAAAATAAAATTATAAAATTTAAAAATATTAAATTACAAAAATTAACAAATTACAAAATTATAAAAATATATAATTTCATAATTACGAATTTACAAAATATACAAATATAATTTTTATTTTTTTTAATTTTATAGTTTTATAATGTATAATTGAGAGTTTTCAAAGTTATCAAGGACTTAAAACATAATTAAGCCTTTATATTAATGTATAAAATTTGTAAGTTAAATTTAAAAAATATTGGTCAACTTAAAATATTTAAATAATTTATATTATTTAAGGTTTGGCGTGTGAGGTTGTGAGGGAAAAGAAATTTAAATTCCACCTATTTTGAAAATATTTGAATTTCTACTACTTTAGCTAATTAGAATACTTTACAAAAATGTTTGAATTTTAAATTTTTTTAATTTTTCTATCCAAACAAAACATTTCATTACAAAAAAAAAAATCTAAATTCTTAAAAAAAGAAAAGAAAAATTACTTCGTTAAAATACTTTATCCAAACACACCATTCAAATTTTTGGTTTATTTATAAGTTTTTGTTCTTTTATATTTTTGTTGTAGAGTTAACTATAATTTTAGTTCTCCAAATCTAATATAAAACTAAATTATTTAATATAAAAGTAAATTCATTTTTGATTGAAACATTGATCTCAAATTCATTTTGATCTCAAATATAAAGTATATGTATATAATCATTTTAATTTAATTATATTAAACTTTTTTGACGTATCATACATGTTTTCAAGTTAATATATATAATTTGATTAAAATAATTATATATATATATTTAAAATTTGAAAACTAAAATATTTTAAAGTTTTAAAGAGTCAAATTCTAATTTTTATGTACTTTAATTACTAACAATATATTTAACCATTTTTTATTTAAGTAATATTTTTAAATGAGGTATTAAAAATAGACATAAGTAAGCTTTTAAATTTTGTAAAATAAGGTTTGAGTTTGATGAACTTGATTGAAATTAATTCGTTTCTAATGTGATATACCACAAATCACAAGACCAAAAGATTGAAAAGGTTGACAAAGTATATATATATATATATATATATATATATATATATATATATATATATATATATATATATTTCAGAATAAATAGAGCTCCTACACGTAATATCGTGTCAAAACCCATGGGTCAAAGAAGCTGAAGTAACATCTACAGAACTTGCAAGTCCAAAGAGAGGCAACATGTACAGCACAATCCAATGGATCTTGTTACTGACGCTAACTTTCAGAACAATAATTTTGGATGGCATTCATGCGCATGCAAGACAATGAAAATGATCCAAGCTAAGTTACAATATTATTATTAAAGTGGCACCTATTAAATCCTCCAAACCTAAATATTTCAATGATATTTTTGTTTCATGACCTTACCAAGGTAAGATATAAAACTACCCTAATATATATGCCATCTCCATATCTCTTCTTAGCATAAACCGCAATAATTGGCTCGCGTGAACAATCCTTGACATCAAGATGTCAGATCAAAATTTACATCTAGAATTGAGTAAACATCAGCAAGGGAAGACACCTTGAAATCTGGTTTGAATTCAACATCAGCATACTCGGGAGAATCATATATTCCTTTTTGATCAAGCAAGCATGTAAAGGCTCCTGCTCGCTTCCCACAAGCCACCTGTAAAAGGGTTAAATAAGCAATTAAGCATAAATCAATTACCAGCCAATTTCAAATATGATAAATATACTAGGAAAATACAGCATAAATGGAAAGGAATTTGTTTGCAGCCATGTTGGAAATAATAATCCGTTTTACAAATATAAAACAACTCTCAATTAAATTTGGCAGGCTTTCGCATAAAACAAAGACTACTTTGCCTCCCACATGAACAGATTGCCACTATTAAATTTAACAGTAAATACAATTTCCTCTATTCATCATAGTTTTGGGGGACTATGAACATGGGTAAATCATATGGCCCTGAATAGTCAAGGAAATGTGATTTACCATATAACTTATTGTGTTTACCTTAAACGAAAATCTGTTAGGTCTCTCACCATAGTTAAGGAAATGTTAAAAGCATGTAATTTATCATTTTGTTATACAGAGCTTATTCCCCTTGTGGTCCACTTATTAATGCAGCACAATCTTCAATCTTTGACTGATCAAATGCAGATATTTGTAGTGGCATAAAACTTACAGACAAAATAATGATAAAATTAAAATACCACTAGGTAAATAAAATAAGGACACGAGTCACAGTATATATATATATATATATATATATATATATATATATATATATTGCAAGCAAACACAGACTGGTTTGCATACTGATGCTCAATTTTTTTTTACTATAAAGTTTACCGGTCATCATCACAGAACCAACTCTGAGAAAGATTTGAAATGCACTCTTATTTCTCTAGATTCAGGATTTTATTACTACAATATTTAATGTTCTGCTTTTGATTTTGCAATTATTACTATTATGTATTTGTAATCAAATGTGAAAAGAGAAACCAAGAAGAGCCGTAAGCATTTTTCCCAAATAGTGATGATGATAAGAATCAATGCACTTGAAATTGTACATTGCACAGCTACAATGAAAAGTGTGGCATTTGAATACTCACGTTAGGAAAAGAATCACTTACATCATCTTTAAGGCTATCCCCAATCATTATTACTTCATTCGGTTGAACTTCCCAAAGAGAACAGATATGCAATAGTGGAGCTGGATCAGGTTTATAAGGAAGAAATTCCCTGCTTAATGCTGGAGAAAATGTAATCTGCAGCAATGAGAGATAATATATAGTAGTTCAGCATTTTAAAAGAATGAAGAGTTAGAGGTTTAACCTTACACTAAAAATTCACAGTCTTCAAGTCACAATCAATAATGGTGACTTTATGAAGTATGCAACCACCATAGATAGCACATTTTAGAAAGGAGTTTTTTTATAACTGTCTTTATAAGGTTACACCAACTTTTCTTGAAAATAATGGAAATGTAATGTAATAAGATTCCATTCTATACAAGCATCCATCCAGCAACTATATAACTTCATTTTCAAACTGATGTATGTCATACCTACGGACAAAAGAAAGCAGCAGGGCAAAATCCCTTACTCTGTCACGCTTTTCTAGTTTATATTGGCACAATATCAGAGCAAAGCCAAAAACAAAGATCAAATAGGAGAAAAGTGAACAACCTAATTTCACAAACAATTTCCCATATCAATCCAATCCAACTGTCCGAGATAAATAAATTTAGTATATATACATACACACAGTTGCATTTTGTTGACAAACTCACCCCAAATCGTTCATGGAATAAATCAACTGCTGTCTTCATGTTCCTAGTGATCAAACCCCTCCTATTAAAAAAAAGCTATAGATCATGAGTAATTTATTCACATTTTATAACAAACAATACCAAAATGTCTACTGTAAAAAAAAAATCATACTATCCTTATCTTCTTGGGACAAACAACTTCAAACAAATGGAATCACAGTTAGCTAACGAATACTATTTTCACATAATAAACTTCATATTCTAGAGCATGTTATAGATATGTGCTACAGTAAAAAAAAAATCAATTGATTTTAACAACTCATTGCCATTGGTGTCTAGATGTTAACAAAATCTTAGCATAGACATAGAATATGTATAAATACAAGAGCACAACTTAAGTGTAGTTCCTAAAATGCTTATGGTAATATTTTTTTGGGTAAGAATTAGAGTTTTACCTCACATAGTAATAAAGATTCGCATAGGATTCTGAGATAAAGTTTTAATTTCAATAGGAAAGCATTACCAAAAGTACATACACATAAGAAACTAAATGTAAGTCTGTCCTAAGAAAAGATAGAACAAAACTGATTGCTTAAATGTTTTGAGCATTGTTCTCTTGTCATAACTGAGAAAGCAACACGGTAATCTGTTTTGACCTTTAGTACAAACATTTATCACAGATACTAAGCTGAACTTTAACTATTTATTGGAAACCGTGTAAAGTAAGTTTCATCACATAAATACGTTAGTTGTCCAAATTAAACAATGTGCCTAAGTTCACATGTATTTAGAGTTGCTTCCAGCAACTTTACCATTAGAGATTGAAGGCTAAAATAAGTTTGAGCTGCTTGTAGAAATAATTATTGTTTACAATAAAAAAAAAAATATTATCTTCATAAATATTATTATATATTATAATCAAGTTTAAATAAAATATATATAAAATAATGAGTTGGTTGGAGTTAACGACGATGCTTCTTCTAATAGAATTTAGTTGATATGCTAATGTGGGACCCACTTTTATGCCAGAAACTCCTAGATTGCTCCTGTTTGAGATGCCCTAAGAACCAGGACCAATAACCAATACCGCGTTTAACTGAATCTCAATTTGCAAAGAGCAGAGAACAGAAGAAGAAGAAGAAAATGCGCTTAACTGGACCTTATTTTCTTGGAATCAAGAATAGCACAAAGCTCCGAAGCACCTGCAGAACGAGCATGAAAACTATGCACACTTCATGAGAAAGAGAGAAAGAGAGAGAAATGGATGCAAACCAGGCATGATTTGGAGGCGTTGGAGACCCTGACGCTCGACCTCGGCGATGGCGTCGTAGGCTTGGTGCTTTTTATGAGGAGGCCAAGTCTCGATGTGAGCCAAAATGTCGATGCCGGAAGGGTTTTCCGCCTTCAGCCTGAGGTACTCCGCATCGCCGAGCACCGCCCTGTACATGGCCGGAAAATCGATGACCGGGACGGTGAGGGTGCCGTCCATGTCGAAAACGACGCCTCTTAGGCGCGTTTTGAGTGCGGGAGGATGAGAGGACATTCGCCTGGAGAAGCTAAACGCTTTGGCGGAATTGGATATGAGCAATGGCATTCCCGATCTCTGCTTTCTTCTTCGCGCATCGCATTTTTTGTCCCACTCTTCTAAAATCTTCTTATACACCCACTCTGCACTACACTATTTCGTTAGCTACCGTTAATTCACAATTTTTTCATTTTTTTAAGTTAATCTCTTTCAGAAAAACCTTTGGAAGCGCTTCAAAACATGTGATTAACAATTAAAAAAAAAACTACGAAAATTAAAATTAATAGTAAAGACGAAAACCCGAATGAAAATTAGACATTTTTTCTAAAAATATATTCAAATAAAAAATTATTGATATTTAATTTATATCACTTCTATTAACTTGTTGGCTAGATTATAAGAAGCATTTTATTTAACAGTTAGGTGGGACAGTGGAGTATAGCGAGATATTTTCTGAAATGACCTTCGTCCACCGCAAAAGGATATTGGATTTTTTTAAACCAATTTAATTTTCAGACTTTGGTTTATTTATCTTTTCATATTCTATTTTTTTTATTATAGATGATTTTTTTTTATTGACAAGTTGTTAGTTTTGTTAATAGAAAGTTAAACTCAAAATTAGACCACCTTCTCCAAATTAGAGTTCATTTTGTTTATGTTAGTTATGCACCTTTTTACTTTCCATTTATCGGAACACAAATTATTTAACTCTATTATGAATAATGTTACTATCTTTTGAGTTTTTATCATGCTTTTAATTTATCGAAGTCATTTTTGCTTAAGTATTTTTAGATGTTAAAAAGTAAAGTTTTCTTATTAATATCAAATAATAATATTATAGTTATATATTAAGTAATTTTTTTTATTTTGTGTTGAATAGCGATAGATTGTTATTATGAGTTACAGCAATGACAAAAATGATACTTATTTTTTAGTTTTTTTTTTTTTTGTTTGGTTTCACTTTAAACACACCCATTCATTGTTTGGTTTAGCATTGATTATGAATTTTCAAATCAAAATGTATGTTTGGTTTTAAAATCAATTTAAAATTAAAAAATTTATTTTCAAAGAGAAGTTATAAATATCAATTTATTTTAGTGTATATGAGATGTATCCTGAATTGATTTTAGTATATATGAAATCATTAAAATAATGTTGTTGTTTGGTTGGTTTTCCAAAATCAATTTATAGGTAAAAAATTCACCTCCAAAAGTAAGTTACCAATTGTAACTTCTCCGACTAAGAAGATCAATTCATTCACTCACGTCAACTAAAATAGCATGTCACAAAAATCATGACCATCTTATTATTTAATAGTATCATTTTAATCAATAAAAAAATTCTTTTTTAATACAGAAAAAAATATAAATAATATTTTAATCATTATATTCAAACAATTAAAAATTATAAAAAATTTCAAGTATTCAATAAAAAAAACTAATAAAATTTATATTTATAAAAAATTTAAAAATGAATTAAGAGTAAAATATCTTATAATAATTTTTTATATCTTATATATTATGGAGTGTTTAAAAATAATGATTTATTTGCATTTGGGGGGAGTTCATTCCAAAATAAATAAAGATTATTAAAAGAAGGTCTTGCTAACCAGTGTCCTAAGAGCACTGGTTAAGGATAATTAATATACATTGGATCTTACAAGAGTACATAGATAAGTGTAATATTAAATAAATCTTGACCTAATAACTATTAATGCAACTTTATTTTTTTTAAAGACAAAAATGCCCATAAATATTGTACATGTGTATTTAATATTTTATTTAATGTTCACAAATAAAATTTAAAACTAATTAAATAATAAAATAACTATATTTTAATGTTGCTAAAAATTAGATATAAGAAAATTTTAAAAAATAGTGTTAAACATCTAAAACTTAAAAAAAAAAACATAAGAAAGTATAAATTAACAGAAAAACCAACAAAAAAAATAGTGTTAAACATCTAAAAATGTTACAAAAAAGGAATAATTAAAGTGTCAATTTAAGACTTAATTGATTTTTTTTAGTAGAAACCTTAAAAATTTCAAAATCTTATTTTGTAACAGTAAGTTATTGTCTACACATTTAAAAGGATATTTTTGTCTTTATAAAATTTATTATGTGCATTTATACTATTTTAATTACTGTATTTAATTATTTCAGCTTTCAATGTAAAAATGATGATATCAAAACACATTTATTATTCCTTAACAAATGTACTTAGGACATTAGTTAGCATTCTCCGTAAAAAAAAAATTAGCAGGGTAGACGTAGAAACACCTTATATAAAATTGTATGATTAAGACTTACTAAACAGCCAGGTTAATAAGGAGATTCCTGAAAAAATTTAATATTTATTTTTGAAATAATTTGTAGAATTTAGCTAAGTGTAACTATTTCTTCCCAATCAATGCCCACGGGTTCGTATTAGAAAATTTGTCTGTCAATTTGGACGGTTTAAAGTTAATAATGACTATCAATTATTTAACCCTACTAGGCTTTTCGTGTGCTTGGACTGCGTATGGAATGCAAGAAAGACAAGGTTGCTGAAGCAGTATCACTCCAGTGAAAATACAAATATTCCTTATATCCTGTATCCACTTTCATTTATCCTCCTAAACACCATTTCATGATCCTGTATTTGACGGAATATAATTATCATTCACCCAGATAATTATGGTAAACTATCGAAAAAAGCATTCAAACTAACAACCCTGAGAAACTAAAGAATTTGAAACAGTTGATTCACATAATTTTTTTTCCGTGGTGGCATGGATTGTTGTTGAATCAATCCTAATGCTATTATATTTGAAATGGAGATCTTTGCCATCCAGGTCGTAAATCAGAATGTGGATCTTTGCTATCTTTTAACACCAATGCTGTAAAATGGGCTTGTTTTGAAGGAAATGTTTTTTCCTCCCCTCCCGTTTTCTTCTTCACGATGGTAAGGCTGCATGTGAACCTCCATGCATCTCATCTGCATATAGAATGCTTGGCCTGGCCAGTTTTCAGTGTTCACCAGACACTTTAAGATTTGCAGATTCAAATCAGGATATCACTTTCAGCACAACCATCTGACATTATTGATACGAGGTCATCAAGCATTCCATATATTAAACTAGACGAAGGATGTGCTTTGTCAGCAACACAAAAAGAATGAGTCTTACCACCAACAATTATCCAACTGCAACCTGGAATCTTTTTTAAACCTCTTTCTTTCATCCTTGTTCTCACCTCACTTACCACATCCCATCTTCTAGAGGAAGCGTATGTATTTGAAAGGGATATATAATTTGAAGGGTTTTCAGGTTCCAGCTCTAAAAGGTGCCTATAAGCCAGGTCTCTTGTCCTTGAATTCCCATGCATTACAGAGGCAGTTAAAAGAGATCCCCAAACACTTGGACCAGGATCTATAGGCATTTCTACAATGAATTCCAAGGCTTGATCAAGCTGGCCTGATCTGCCTAACATATCCACAACACAAGCACAAATTTCAACTGTTGGTTTTATATCATACTTAGTCATCAGCGACTTATATATACTAATGCCTTCATCTACCAATCCTGACTTGCTACAAGCAGAAAGAACACCAACCACTGTTATCATGTCTGGTTTGAACCCTTCCTGAAGCATTTTGTGATACGTAACTACAGCTTCTTCTCCTCTCCCGTGTAATCCATACGCAGAGATCATTGAACTCCAGCTAATACCATCTTTGAAGTAGGAATCAGATTCAAATGCCCTTTTTGCATAATCCAAACTCCCACTTTTGGAATACATGTCAATTAAAGAATTGCATAGGCTAACATCATCGTTTAACTCCATTTTGATAGAAAACCCATGTATTTGTTTCCCTCCTGTTAATCCAGCAAGCGAGGCACAAGCGGGAAGCACACTAACAAGTGATACTTTATTGGGTCGTATACCATCCTTCATTTGCATCTCACGAAGAAGAACCAATGCATCCTCAGGTGCTCCATTCTGCACATAACCATTGATCATTGCCGTCCAAACATATACATTTCTGTTTCTCATTTGGTCAAACACTTTCCTTCCGATAACAACTCTCTTACTCCTGGAATACATATCAATCAAAGAAGACCCCATATGCACATCTAAACCCATCTTCAAATCAAACCCATTCTTCACCACGAAACAGTGAAGCTCCCTCCCATAATCCCACTTACCAGAATCGCTACAACACAGAGGTAGCAAACTCGCAACAGTAAAAGCATCGGCCATAAACCCCTCACATTGCATTCGTACAAAAAACATCCACAAATCGTCATGCGAGGGAGAATTATAAATTCCCAAGGCAGCACACCCAGAAATTACAACGTTGAACGAACCCACATTCCTCTGAGGCATTTCCTCAAACACTTTCACCGCTTGAGCAAACTCCCCACACCTACAATACATTGCCATCAGAGAATTCGCAACAACAACATCCGACACAAACCCAACCCTTACACTCTTCCCATGAATCAATCTCCCGGAAACCAAGTCCTCAAGTTCACCGGAAACCTTGAAAACCGTCGCGAGAGTGTAGTCATCCGGCAACACACCATTGCGACCCATTCCTCCGAACAAAGCAAAGGCTTGGTGAAAGTTGTGGTTTTTAACGTACCCATTAATCAGTGAGTTCCAGAGGTAAACGTTCTTGGCCTCAACGGACTCAAAGACGAACCTTGACGATCTCAACCCGCCACACGTCGCGTATGCAGAGACGAGCCTTGTGGCGAGGAAAACGTTTTGCGCATACCCATTGGCGAGGATCTGAGCGTGAGATTGTTGAGCGAGTTTCTGAGCTCGAAGGTCGATGCAGAGTTGAAGCAGATGGAGGAGACTGTGCTCTGTACGGGGGAGAGAGACAATGGCAGAAGTGTAATAACGACAAGTTATTAGGGCAAATGTAAATGCCCTCCTCATAACCATAAGAACCAGAAGTTGCGTTGAGTTAGAATTTGGCGGTTTAAGTTGAAACAGATATTTGAGATGTGTTTCCATGTGCACAACACGACAACAGCGCAACATTGTCTTGTACTAGGGTTCCACACTGCTCCATTTAAATCACGATAAATTCGTATAATTATAAATATTTTTCATGTTTGATCTATTAAATTTATCAACTTGAAACTATAGCGTTCCAGTATTTTCTCATTGTTTCTTCCTTCTCTAACTTTCTTCCTCCCTGAAAGAAAATTGGGGCAAATATATCATACTATTTGTACACATAGAAATCACCTTCACTCGTGTAATAAAACATGTTTTTGCAAGCATGTACCTAGGATAAAGATATGTCTGTTTCTATATTATTTTTTAGTACAAAACGAAGGTGTGCTTTAATCATGTATGTTTTACAAAACTACTAGTATTCTCTTACAAAATACTTTGGTACATTATACTTTAATTACTTAGACACTCTGATATAAGGTTTTATCTGCCATTCGCTATTATTTTCTTTCTCTCATTCCTCAAGAGCATTCCTTTAGATTTTTCCTTGAATCAAAAGTGAGTCAAATTTAAAAATTTAAGTGTTAGAATATTATTTCTTTAATTTGAGAATATCACAAACTGTAGATGTACGCAACATTATCATCAATATATAAAAAATGATGTAATTGAATTATTTTTATAAACCAAAGAATTTAATTGCTTTAGATAAGAATTGGGAGTTTATTTGAGAAAAAAAAAATTAAGCCTTTATTTTAAATTGAGATTGAAGTTATTACTGATGAACACGACTTCTACCACGTAAAGTCATACGTGCGAAGCATAATTTACCCATAAATGATAAATTTTTTGAAATGTGTTCATTCTCCTAATTTGGTACAAAACTGTACTGTCTTAGTAAACATACCGATAAAAATTATGTTAGATATTTAGGATTAAATATATTTTTATCTCTTAATTTTTTATATAAAATTGGAATTAGTTTATTTTTAAAATTTTGACCAAATTAGTTTTCTAATTTTAGAAATGTTTAGAATTGGTCTTTTTAGTCAAATTTTGTTAAGTTTATTTGACATTTTAAACATTTTTTTCGGTTAACATTTAAGTGAAACTATATCAAACAATATAAACAACTCAAATGTTATGCTAACATAAAATGCATATGAAACATAAAATAAGTTAACAAAATTTGGTTAAAAGTATTAAATCCAAACAGTTCTAATATTGAGAGATTAAATTGGACCAAAGTTTGGAAGATGGACTAATTACAATTTTCAACTAAAAAGATATTTAACCCACCTTTATATATGCACCATGTTTATGCTACGCTAACTTTGTACTTAATATTACTTTAGGAATAACTCTTTTAAGATACAATCTTTAATAAAGCTTCACGTATCATTAGATTAACCTAATTTAATCATTAAATATTTTAATCTTAATGAACGAGAGCCTAGGACCCTCACTCTTAATAAAAAAAATAATGTATGTCAAAATCTAAACAAACATGACATTTATAGTTGTATATTTGGATGTGTTTTTTAAAAAAGTATATACATTAAGTTAATTTAACTATTTAGTAGAATTTTAAATATATAATTATACAAAATTGACAGTAAATATGAATTGATGATATATTATATTTATTTATATGCATTCAGTTACTTTCACAGCGTAGAAAAAGTAGCAGGGGTATAATTTTAGGTTCGAGTGAGTGGGGCTTATGCATTAATATTCTCCCTTTAATTAAAAAACTGAGATTATTGTGCCATTCTTATGTTTTTAATAGGTACAGGTGTAGAGAATAATAATTTGCATTCTTTTTTAAATTTATAATAGATATTTAAAAGTTCGTTAAGAAATTGTTTTATAAATTATCGCTACGCACTTTAAAAAAGATTAGAAAAAAAAAGTTATCTAGTTGAATTTCGGTTCCTATCTTATGTCTCTTCGGTTGCTTTAGTTAATTTATTTTGGCATTCATATATTTTAGTTTCTCTTTTGATAAGAATTAAAATATCATTTAAATACGTGAAGAAGAAGAAAGAAAATAATAATACATAAACAACATTTTTCCTTATATTAATAATATTTGAAAATTATTTTGAAGCTTATAGATTATTAAGCTATTTGCCACTGAAACTAATAATTAGATTCAGTTACCATAAAAAAAATTGCGGTCCAAATTTTATTCTCGACACTTATTTGTAGAATGGACAAAATTGACTAAAGTATTACTACTAATTGAAATTGACTCATTTATGTGTACTCTTTCCTTTTATTTTAACGAACAATGTTTATTCTTATGTCTTATTTTAGTAATCTTTTCTAGAATTATTATCAAAGTTCAAACTTCATAGATAATTTTTTTTAATTTTTGTAAAAAGAATTGATTTAACCGACTCTAATTTTTTCAAAAAAAAAAAAATAACACATAATACACTATTTATTATTTTTCACGCCATTCATAAATAAAGACAAAAAATAATAATTTTAAAAATATATATACAGTAACTAAGTTTAGACCGTGAACTATTTTCAAATCTAAGTCAACCTTCAGAACTAAAAATTCTTTTTTCATTTTATTTAACATGCAATCTCAGAAACTGTTTTGAAAACAAACGAAATGCTGCAGAAATTAATTATTGAATGGAATAAAAGTGCTTAAGAATGTAAATAAAAATTAACACCTAAAATAAATTCTCATACATAAATTAATTATTTCAGTATTGATTCTTTTATCATCATTTCTTTATCGTCAATATAATCAACCTGAACCGTACGAATACAAAAAAAAATTCTTAACGTTTCAGGTAGTATCTCTCCCTCTGTAATTCAAGATTCTGAGATACTTGCAGAATGTCAGAACCAGAGATACTTCTTCAAACATGTTCAGGGTGTAATCAACACGTAAAAAGATTATTTGTTAAATAAATGAAATATATACTGCGTAAGATGTGTGAGAATTAAAGCATCAAATTCTATCTTGGTTTAAGAAATTTATTCATCAATAAATGAAAAACAAAAGGGAATTTGTAGTATGTGTTGGTTAAATAGACAAAAAGAATAAGGTGAGAAAAGACGTGTTAAGAAGCTTCATGTTGAGTGTTACCAATAATACCAAAAGTATCTCACAATCTATGTTTAAAATTTGTTTATGCAGTAATGAAGGGCATGCCTTAGCTTAATGAAATTTGTTGTTTTCTTATTTATCGGTGGTTAAAAAACACCGATAGACAAAAATAAAAGTAACAAATTTTATAAGTTCTAATTCAATATATTATTATTATATTAAAAATAAATTTTAAGTCTATTTTGATGTCATTAACAAAAGTTTATAACGTGAGATTTAATTCACATAAATATTGTAAATTGATTTTATTTTTAATTGATTTGTTATTTTAAAAAGAATTTAAATTTCTATTTCCACTAAGGTTTCAGACTACTGTAAGAGGAGAAAATTAATGAGAAATGAGAATGATTAAGAAAATGTAAAGGGAAATCTAGTTAATTTTTTCCCCATTTCTTGCGCTTTCCTACGGCAACAAAAAGCTGTTACTTCAAAGCAAAAAAGCAAACACTTTATGAGCAAAATTGAGACACTTTTTATTAAAGGGGTTATACAATAACTCGCCTTCAGAAAATCACTCACTAGTCACTACACTGACTTGCACACTTTCAAGAAACAATTAATCCTAACTCTGAGCTCCTTATTTAGGAGCCTTATCAAGCCGTGACTCATATTTGTAGTACAAATCTTTCTAACACTTTTCAAAGCTAAATAGATAAGAAAAAACTTTAACTGAAAGGAGTGACTAAATTGTGTAAACTAGCTTTGCTGGTAGCATTGAAATTGCAAAGAACATCGTCCAAGTTCCAGAGTCCATCCCAGAGAATTTCTTCGTTTGAGGAGTCTGGTGCAGAGACATTGTCACTCACATTGAACATGGAGTAGAAATAGCCCTGCTGCTCTGAACTGTTTGGACACATGTTAGCCATTTCTTGTGTCTCTTGAGATGTAGAAGGCACTCTGTGATCATTTTCTTCAAGCAAGTTTATGATCCCTTTTATGTCCAAGTTGAATTGGAATTGTTGCTGCTGCTGCTGAACCTGCTGCTGATGCTTCAACTGCAGTTGTTGCTGTTGAAACTGCTGCCTCCTTGAGGAACGGATTCTAGCCTTCTCAGCAGCATCAGAAGGACTCTTAGTCTTTTTCTTGAAATGAGTCCTCCAATAATTCTTTATCTCATTGTCAGTTCTTCCCGGTAAGCTTCTTGCGATTGTTGACCACCTGAAATGTTCTTGATTTAGTTTCACAAGCTTTACCATAAGAAAAACATTTTTTTAATGACTAAATTTTAACAATTTTATTTTGTTATAAATGATATTTTTTAAGTACTTTCTCATTTTTTTTTCTATTTTTTCACCTCGTGTTATAAGAAAAAGTTATTAAAATTTAATTGATAAAATATCGTTATCCTTATCATAAATAAATATTAATATTTATGTTGAGAAAACATGCAAGTATAAGGGATTCAGATTCAAAATTTACCTGTTTCCCCACCTAGCATGCAGTTCCTGAATTATGCTTTCTTCTTGTGGTGTTATCTGGCCCTTCTTTAGGTCTGGTCTCAGGTAATTCACCCATCTCAGTCTGCAGCTCTTTCCATTTCTTTTCAGTCCTGTTCAGAGAATAGGTGTAAATTAAGTATGTGAGAGCAATTAACAAGAAAAAAAATAGTGCATAAAGCTATGATAAAAGAAGTGAAAAGATGGTTTAATGGGAAAGTTTGAAATCACGATTAAAGAGGTGTAGATTCAATTCTTCATAATAATACTTAAAAGTTAGAAGAGTTTTTCAATAACAAAATAGTAACAAATAACATTTGTGAATGAAAAATGACAAAAAAAGGTTGTGGTAGGGACCTGCAAGTCTTGCAACAGAGTTCCATCTGCCTTCACCATGCAATCTGACATACTGAATGAGCAATCTGTCTTCTTCAGCAGTCCAAGGACCCTTCCTCCATCCTTGTTCCTCCATCACACCCCACCCCATGTTCCCTGCCATAACTCCCCAATACATACAAAAAGTTTTCTAAAGTTTTTTGTCTCTTTGGGAAAGGTTTTGTGTTGTAAATTCTATGGCACTGATTTGTGTTCAATGTTTGCTGCATATTTATACCTGCAGCTGGACCTCAACTTGATTATGTCAGTCAACCAATGTTATTTTCTTGTAATCCTTGTCCATGTCACTGTTAGAAGGAAAAGACAACATTTTTTTACAACAAATCACATGCTATAGTTTAATAAAGTTGTTATGAATGACAAAGTTTCTTTAAGTATTCTTGTGAAATAATATAAAAGATAAAACATACTCTATTAAAAATATCAATTTAACCATAATTTGCTTTAATAATTAACAGTATATATAACTAATTATTATTATATATGTTAGACGAAATGTGGTTTAATTAAATTTAATCATCATTTTTATATACATTTGTAATGATTTTATATAGTTATGTAAATGGAAAAACATGTGTAGGTAAAATTTTGATAATTGACGAAAATACCCTCAGGCTTTATTATTTACGTCAGGTTGATGTTAGTGAGTGTTTGGGGTTTGAAACGTGATTGTCTAAGAAAAATCGACTTCCTCACCAACAAAATCTTGAGCCGCTGAAAGAGCTTGGAAAATTGCAATCAGCCAATGATGAAATAACATACAAGAGAAGGGTATATTAGAAAATTGAAGACTATGTTAAACTATTAGGTGACAAGATAAAATTAAAGAGAAATTAAAATTTTTTATGGTTATGAAAAGTTGTTGTGGTGACACGTGTTATGTAGGGTGATGGATCTGGACACAAAATTTTACTGCTTGAGAAGCATAATCTAAGGAATGAAAGATAAAATAATAACGTTAGTGATGTTTTTTTTAAAGTGAAAAGTACAAGATCCCCAATGGGCATTCCCCAGGTGTTGGACTGCTTGCCTCTTTCGGGGATCAATACAGATAATTGTGATTTTTCATTAAAATATTATTTAATTGGATACTATTTTTGGTATTGGGGCCAATTAAATATTATGGCTATGATGGGTCCAACGTCATCTTGGGACAGCTGGTGTTTCTTGCTTTTTTTTTTCTTCCAACCATGGTGCTTCGTGAACTGATGCTGGACATGTGAATTTTCCATTTTTCTTTGGTACAGAAAAAAACAAAACACATTTGATTTTGAAAATATTGATGTTCAATTTCACATGTGAGGTTTTAGCTAAATTAGTTGTCACTTGCCTATGTTTAATTTAGAGTTCATTTTTTTTCTTTTGAGTTTTGTTATATAAACATTAAAAATATATTATTTTGATATTTTAAAAATAATTTTAATATATTTTAAAATTTTAAAATTAATGACCATCAATATATTTTGATGTTAGAAAAAAACAACAGAATAAAATTAGTAAAAAATTTAAACTCTTTTATTTATTCACATTTTTAGTGAAGAAAAATATTTTGAGCATTAATTTGTTATTCGTAGAAGTTATATATCTTATATTAATTTTTTTTCTTAGAGATATTTACTGAAATTCATCTTAATATATTATTATTCAAAAGAAAATGAAAACAAATTCATATTTTTGTTTTTCTTCTTTTAATTACATTACTTTAGTTTAATGAAAACTATTAAACTTTAAAGGTGAGAGTCAATAAGTAGAAATATATATTAGATTTTATATCATTCTAATAGTGAATTTATATTTAATTCAATCTAATAAAAATGAATTTAAAAAAGATTTGATGGATCTTCTGAAGAAATATTTACAAAAAAGGACATGAATTCAAATTCATATAAAAATTAACACAATTTTTAACTTAAAATGTTAAAACAATAAATTTGTGAATTTTCATTGTTATAACATGTTTAATTTTTGTATTTTTAGTTAATGTAAGATTTAGACTTATATTTGAATTCTTAATATGATTGAATTATATTTATATATATTCTAACTCGTTCTTATTCTTAATTGATGTGAGATGTCTAACAAATTTAATAAACTAAACTTTATAGTTTAAGGTTATTTTTTTTAAAACAAAATAAAAATGGAAAAATGGACTTTCGTTGTTAGAGAGAGATCTCTTGAGCTCTTTAATTTGTTCCTTATCTATCGAAAACAAGGCTCTTTACTCTTTATTCCACATTCCTATATAGCACTTTTTGGTATTTTAATCTCAAAAGGATGTTATGTGGATTGTTGATGAAGTGTTAGAACCTCAGACATTACATTGAAAGCCATAGTCATAATTATCAAATTGGCTTCGTCACTGAAACTCGCACACTAATTTCAAACGTTCACTTGCTGCACCATACATAGGTGAATCATTTTGAAACACTCATCACTGGAAAAAAGAAGCACGAACACCACCAAACATAATAATAATGTTCCGTTCTTTTAATTCAAATAATAACATTAAAAATGTGTATATGTGTAGATACTGCAAGCAATATCCGTGTATGGTACGGATCGATCATGATCTAATAAAGTAAACAACATATTATAAATATACTTGTACTACTAAAACACTTTGTTTAACAGCTAAGCATGTGTGCGCACTCAAACCAAATTTTTAAAAACTAAAGGTGAAAAAAGAGGATCGTTTGTGATTTCTTGTGTTTAACATTATTTTTTTGTGTGGATACACATGTAATTTGTTCTTTCTTTGGTTGTCCTTTCAACACAGATTAGGATCAAGGTTTTGCCATTGTCGTTGCGGGGACACTTGAGAGTATTTAAATCGAACCATTATTCTATCGAATCTAATTGTTTAACACGACCCACATATATTAATTGTGCTGTGTCTTCTGGAAATCCATTTGTTAATGAGATCAAACTTTGACACTCGCCAATTAACTTTGCAATTTGATAAAATTTAAAAGTTGTGATACTGTTTTTCATATCGACCAAGGCTTTTAGAAGATTGTGTACTCATCATCAACGTAACGTGACTTGAATACTTAATTGCAAGAAGATTAATTAAGTCAAGAGTTAAACATGCTTTTAGATTGTTAATTGTAAGATGGTTCTATAGACGATTTGCTTGAACGGAAAATTATGAGAATTGGATCTTAAAAAGCAAGACGTTAAAAAGGCCTAATCATGATCGATTTGTGTTTGAAGGAATTACTTACCAGAAAATAAAGCAAGAAAGTGGAGAAAGAGAGATATGAATATTAATTAATTGTAGTAAAATATTAGAGTCACAATTAATATAGCTAATAGAGTTGGAAACTTGGAATAGAAAAGTGATATCGTTTTTTAATTGAATACCAACATACCAATCTAGAGAACTTGTTAGTGTCCTCAAATCATGAACACAAAGTTAACAATTTTAGAATGATATTATGATCTCTAACAATCGCATAAGCATTAGCTTAACCATAAATAGTATATGCATCAACTTATTTAAACCCTTTTGCACATCCACTCACGGTACCCAACCTTAAGCATAACGTGACAAAACATCAAACTATGGACACTTTTTACCAATAGATTTGATAAATTCTACGAATATTTTCTCTAATATTTTAAAATTCCGTAGCTAATGTGTGTTTTGCCATCTTCAATTCTATTAAATGCAAATTCTGCTGAAAAGGAAGAATTAAAAACTTGTAAGGATATAAAGAACATCTTAACCACCGCTAAATTAACCCAAATAAAATGCAGCAGATAGAACTTGAGAAAGGAATAAAAGTAATATATATATATATA
>Ga0214544_1000226_pt1 | contig 92537 bp, 47 predicted proteins | sample CNSS3metaG_FD_160074 | JGI IMG/M metagenome (GOLD analysis project Ga0214544, IMG submission 160074) | Root nodule microbial communities from cowpea collected in UCLA plant growth center, Los Angeles, California, USA - CNSS3 | ecosystem: Host-associated > Plants > Roots > Nodule | place: USA...
ATATATATATATATATATATATATATATATATATAGATAGATAGATATTACCACAGTTTAATAAACTGTACAACAAGACCAGCATAAGAAGTAAAGTCAGGAAAGTTGTCAAGATAAAAGGCACAGGAATTATGAATCCAGCAATTTGCTCTGAAATAAAATTTTGGACAAGAGGAAAAGGGTGGAGCAACTATCTTAGCTCCAGACATAATAAATGGAAGCAGTTTTGAATACAGAAACCAGAACAGAATCCCAGAATTTTGTTCTTTTTTTGGAACTGTACTATGAACTGAAAGAACACCCCCAAGGACAACTGATATTAACATCTATAAACCTATACCTTATAGTTGAGAAGCCCATTAAATAATATACTTGAATTTTTCTCCAGATTTTGTTGTATCCACCAAGCATTGAGCTGCATATCATAGCCCCCTCCTGGTTCTAGGAGGAGTAGCAGGAGCAAGGCGTGAGTTTTGGACTGTGTGTGTATTAGGATCATATTTTTGTGAAGCAAGGTAAGACAAAGCTGTTACAACATCTGCTATAACTGGACGCATGTTAGCCTGCTCCTGAACACACATTGCTGCAACAGCAAGGGCCTGGTATAGTCCTCTTGGAGGGTATTGACCTTGGAGTGTTGGATCAGCCATTTGAGAAAACTTTCTTCTATCCCTAAACAAGGGTCTAGCCTGCAGTTAAACCACAATAGTCCATCCAAAGTTATCACTCAAATAATTAAGGACCAAGGACCAACCCATGTTATGAAAGATTCTAATTTCACCACTATGGAGATGTGCAAAAAACAGTTAAAGAGTATCTGAGATATGCAACTAAAAAGCTTCACAATTTTAAAACAAACATCATCTGAGATATGCTCCGTCACAATTTTGTCCTTAAAAGACACTTCAGACAGTGGAAAGAGAAAAGAGTATTTGAACTGTAGAACTATTGGACGTTGTAGGATAACTGTATGAGTGTCTTACCCATGCAACAAGATTCTGCTCTCCTGCAGATTTTGAATTGTCAATTGCTTTCCTTCCGGTGATTATTTCCAGAAGAACTACACCAAAGCTATAAACATCTGATTTGAGAGTGAGTTGACCAGTCATGGCATATTCTGGAGCACAATATCCATAGGTCCCCATAACTCTTGTTGATACATGAGTGTTCTCCCCAACTGGGCCAAGCTTAGCCAAACCAAAATCAGATAACTTTGGGTGATACCCTTCACCAAGCAAAATGTTTGAGCACTTTAAATCACGGTAGATGACAGGAGGATTAGCCTTGTCGTGTAGATATTCCAATCCCTTGGCTGCACCAGCAGCGATTCTCATTCGCGTGTTCCACTCTAGTCGTTTCTTCCCGAGAGGAATGTCTGCAAATCAAACATATATCATCAATAACAACATGAAGATGATGTTAAAATTAACGAAATGGGGAAACAATACAAATACCATGCAAGTGATCTTCCAAGGATCCTAACGGCATATATTCATAAACTAGAAGCCTTTGATCTCCATCAGCACAATAACCAATAAGGTTCACAAGGTTTGGATGATGAAGCAGACTTAACATCAGCACTTCAACAAGGAATTCCCTATTTCCTTGGAGCCCATTTCGGTCAAGTTGCTTGATGGCAACAACCTATATTCAAATAAAGGATGAAGCTTGTTAAAAACTGCTACACAAAATGTATGCAGAGTTTCATGTCAGCAAAATGAACCTATTGTTGTGGCGATGAAGAACAATGACATAAGGAAGAACCACTCCTATTTTTCATAAACAAACAGAAAACAGATTCACCTGATTAATACTTTCCAAACGCCCTTTATACACTCTACCAAACCCTCCCTCTCCCAAGAGACATTCAGCTCTAAAATTTCTAGTTGCAGATGCCAACTCGCGGAATGAGAATGTCTGTGCTGCAATGTGGTCAGGGTTTCCATTTTTAGATGTATCTTTTGAATTTGTGGATGTATTCCTCTTCAACTTTCCTGCATTCAAGTGTCAAGAAAAATATTCAAGGGGAGAAGCACAAGCTGCAGCAGAGTTAATGTATCCAAGACAGTAAGAAAAAACATTCTTAAACGACTCAACACAGATCAAAATGGTTAGGATATATAACTGAAAACAACATATTACTAGATCGTACGTTTGCAGCTTCCACCCCTCCCACCCTCAAAATCATTTGTTTTGCTATTAAATAGAAAAAGATTGCAATCATTGACAACGTCAAATCCCAGCTACCTATATCCATAAACTCCACACATCAAGAACACCAATCGGGTGTACCAAACACATAAAACGCGCTCCAATTTTATTTTTTGATAACCCCAAGTAAAACAAGAGATAAATTTGTGCAAGAAACTACCTTAATTAAGTGAAAGAACAATTGTCCCCAACAGGGTCTCACTATCATACTTCAATTTTCTCCCTTTTTTTTTCCAATATAGACAAGAAAAGTACCTGGGGTGGCTTTGATCTGACCAACGAGACTGTCCTGAACTTCCATCTTCTCAATCTTGTTCTTAGTGCCTGAATACCCAGAACAGGGAATCCAACCCATGTTTGTTTCCTCTTCAATGGACGCAGCACGGTGATCAGAAAGAAAAAAGAAACCGCAAATCACTCTCTCAGGACCCGACCCGACCCGACACACACAAACACACGGTTCTCGGGCAGCCAACTGCAACAAAAACAACTTAGAAAACAGCCTCTGTTCTTTCTCTCTCTATGTTTACTTTTATCATGTGTCTGTGTCTCGCGTTCTATATTTTTCTGTTTTTATATTTCCCTAGTGTTTTAGTTTGAGCTCATTAATTTATTCATTGCCTTCTCTTTTGGTCGGAAAAACACCATGATTGGTTCAAATGCGCCTCACTGGATCACCTCCAAAATCAACTCCAAAACCAATCTCACATAAAAAAAAAAATTATATATGTTTCCCCTTTTTGTCTAAACATAAAATAATTGGTTTGATATTAAGTTAATTTGTGTGATAGCATGTCATGCTCTCCACACACTGCTTAAGATCTACAACAAGAATCTATAAAATTAGATGCTTTGTGCTTTTGTTGGAACAATTCCTACTTACCATTTCAATGAAAAAAGCAATAATGCCCATTTAATTTGAACATGTGATGCAGTTTAAGTCTAACTCAATGATCATAATTTTGGCCGCCCTCACAGTTCAACTTTGGCACACACAACTCAACAAGTGCTAACAGCTGTAGACCTTAATTAAAGACATTCCTATAATTATTACAAAATGGGGTTCATGCCATCACCTAAATTTAGCTTCTTTCTTTTCTTTCATTCTATATCCCTTTTGCTCAATAATGGAAGTAATTCATTGGAGGGAAACAACATTTTCTTTTACCAAATACCCTTTTTTCCCTTTTCAAACCATGTTCAAAAGGAAAATTAAGAGACTAGGCCAAGCCTGGATTCTTCTTTTTCTCCTCTCTCACCTTGCTTTGCTTCATAATTCTCATTACTTCTATGCCAATCATTTTTTTTTTCTACTTTATTCTTCTTGTTTCACATTCATTCCATTCACGGAAAAAATAGCGTGGGATAGTTACTGCCACATTTAATTCCCGTAAGAAAATAATGAAAATATTGATAGAGACTTGCTGCTTAAAAAAAAATAAAAAATCTATTACACGGAGACAGCTGGTAGCAAACCCTCTCTATGAGAGTGCCATCTGTTTTTGCAATGCAATCATCATATATACATATGCAACTATTTATGTAAAAAATAACAAAAAATCACAATTATTTATTTTTAAATATTTCTGGTTAATTGTATATCTTGTATTTCTTGGCTGGCTTGTATAAGTAGCTCTAGGAATATACGTTTTGACAAACTTTTTTAATTCATAAAATAAAATAGAAATTTATAAGTTTTACTAAAACTTTTGTAATTTTTCTTTTATGTTTTTATTATTTAATGTATGTATTAGTTAATTTTAACTTATGAATTTATTTTTCTCGTTCAGAAATTTGGTCCTAAGAGGAGAAGAAGACTCTTGACCAAGTTTTGTATGACACTAGAACTGAGGATTTTTTCCTTCAGGTTGAAATGAGTCAAAGTAAATTAAAAACTACAATCTAACTCGCTAAATTTTGACGAGTCGGATTAATTTATGAATCAAAATTTATTTTATCATTCTTATGTAGTTGTTTTTATTATTATTAGTTTATTATTTTATAATATTATTATTATAATAATAATAAGTTATTACTTCTTTAGTTTTATCATTGAGTGGGTATAAGTTATTGTTTTGCATTTATTTTTTTATTTTGCTTTGGTGGATCATGGTTGTAGCAATTGCCATTTTAGGAGTTTAGTTCTAAATTATAGCAATATTTAATTGAGATGAGGACAATGTGTTTTCTAGAGATGGAAATAGTTGGTTCCTCGAGAGAAAGAACATTAATATGGCTTGAAAACAAACATATTTGTACACATAATAACTATGAGAAACACTTTTTTGATGAAAATGCATCAAAACCTTTTCATTCAAGCTTTCCGATCATATAATATCATATGTCAAAATCTTGTCCAACATTTCGTGTGCAGATGAATTAATTTTATCCAACAATGTCATCTAATTGGGTGTTATTTCTTATGTACATGTTCTAAAAAAATTGTTTTTTTTTCTTATCCCAGCAAACTTAAATCTATTTTTATAGAAATCAAACTAAACTAAGATATGATGATAAAAGTTTTGAACGTATACTTGTTTGTTATTTATCAACCTTGTGAAGTTGTAATTAGTATTATCATATATGCTTTATAAATATAAAAAGATTCTTCTTTTTTACTGATAAGCAAAAGTCATAAATCATTCAGGTGCTTTGTATGCAGAAGTTTTTTCTTCTTTTTTCATAAACAAAAAGTCTTTCTTAACTTGTCACTTTTATTATTATGATATTTTATCATAGTCTTTTTTGTAATACGATAATAATAGTTAATGTTATGAATATTTATTTTTATATAGTATTTAATTTTGTCTATTTTATAATTCAAAGTGGTAAGGTATGGTAACCTCTTTTTGGGTATGATTATGTAGTCACTCCGAATCATCAACTTTGATACTATTGTTGGATTTATATTTCACATGGTTTGTTTATAATCATTGAGAAATTATGATTTGAGAAATTATGATTTTATATATATGATATTGGTTTTACATATATAATAGATTTGACACTACTTTTATCCAAAATTTTAAACAATGGTATTACGAGTTTTTATTTTTATATAGTATTTAACTTTGTTTATTTTATCAAATGTGAGACTTCTATTCAATAGTATATATAGTGTTCATAAAGTGCTTCATGAAAATAATTTTTCTGCTGTGATGATGACAAATTAAACTTGTTATCGAAACATATTCTTCATCCATTTGTCACCTCTGTTCTATTTTCATGCGTATTCTTTATGGAAGTAATGGTAATTAATCAAAATCACATCAATAATCCAAACTATTTAAGTGAAAAAAAGTTAAGACCATTTGACTGAAGCACGACTTTAATTGTTCTCATCGAGCTCTATTCAGTAACTCATTCTTATGAATCATGGTTTGTCAAGTGGATTTTTTCTTTGGGAACAATATGAAACTGTCATTTTACTTCTTTCATACGTATAGGTGATGACTATTAACATGTATTGAACAAGAAAGTATCACCTAAACTATTACATAAGAAACAAATTTATCTCCATAGCTAGTACTGTGTATAATACAAATTACCAGCACCATCTTTGTCTCAGTAGGTATTGCATTTGAAATTGTCAATATCTCGGTCTTTCTTATCAACTTCAATTATTGTGATCATACTTTAGGATATAACAGTAACGAATTCTCTCAATTATTTCTGATATGCCTGTGGCACTGTCACTGAGTCATACTTGTTAACTAATTGAAGTGTCTATCAATCATGCTTTATCTTTACAAAGAGAAGCCTGTGAGTCTCTTTCAGAGGCCACATTTCCTGTGTTCTTCAGAGGCATTTCATGATTGTGTTTTCCTTCATATGTGGTCACAAATGATCTCGGGTCATCTATTGCTCTCTCCACGTGTTTGCGAACGTTGCACTTTACATTAGTACATCTATAGTAGCTTCTGCAGAACAAAATCATTTGACATGTTCTAAGAAAACATTATGAATTAATCAGAAGTAATTTGCACAAGAACATGAGACAAGTATAATAATAAACCTCGGATATGGATTGCCCTTCACCACCTTCTGCCCGTATTTCCTCCAGCGAAATCCATCTCCAAGTATTTCAGAATCAGTGAAACTTTGCATCACAATCCGCGGCTCTACTAAACCTTCCTCTGATAGTGCTACTTCATTAGATAGATTCTCATTTTTCCTGAACAATGATTTCATATATTACATATCAAGTATGCTTTCATGCATTGATTCATTGCACACATGTTGTGTGGAATTCTCGTATAATAACATAACGATTTATCTGACATGTTATTGCAGACTATGGTTGAATTACAAATTTAGGAAAAGAATTTAACCTTCTTTTACTTCTGGGTTCATCTTCCTGTGCCTCAAACCCCTTGCTTCCTTCCTCACATTCCCCACTTAGACCGCAGGAGTTTTCTGTGCTTCCTCCACCAGCATTAGTTGCACCAATATTCAGACCAGAATCATTAAGCTGTGGAACTTTGACATAATAATCTGAAAGCACAGACAATCCTCCTCCTGTGTTCTCAACTCTACTTTCATTGCCTTCATTCCTCTCGCTCAGACTATTACTCCACATATCTTGAACCATTCCATCAGACAACACCCCCGAACCTTGTGTCCCTGTTGCAGTGTTTCGTTTAGGAAGCTGTGGCTTCGAATGGTTGTGTTCACCTTTGTAAACAATTTCTGCAATCTGCCCATCAAATGACCTTTCAACCTTCTTCTTCACTGGACAATTAGGATGTGTGCACTTGTAATAACTTCTCGGGTACTCACTCCCTTTCACTTGCTTCTGACCATATTTTCTCCAGTTGTATCCATCATAAGAAGGTCGATCACAATTCGCTGAGGATGTTAAAGTCTTCTGGTCTTCCTCTGTGTTCTGCTGCACCATCTTAGTAGCTTCACTGATCTCGTTTATTTCTGCATGCGGGGCAATACTCTGATCAAGATGTGAACTCATGTTGCTTCTAAACTTTTCATTGATCGAATGTTGAAAATTGGCCTCCATCAATTGCCGTGTTTGCTGCTGACCAGTGCTGCAATTTCCCTTCTCCAAAATGAGAGAAAGGTGACAATTTTATACAAAAATTAATCATCAGAATTAACCCTTAAAGTTAAAACACACCATGTATATATTACTAACCATATTTGCCAAAAGAGACACGGTTGTCTTTGACACAAGTTTTGCCGTTGGTTTGTATATGAGGGACTGATTGTTGTCGAGTTTTGGAATCTTGTCAGCTCCAAAAGTATCAGCCTGAAATTGTTAAACAGCAGTTATGTTGGAAGCAACTAGGAAGAAGAGAGTTTTTCCAAGTGAAACAAAAGTTCACCTGAGAAGAATCAAACCCTGCATGGGGGTGATTCAATGCTGCAGGCTTGAACCTCACAGTCTTGGGTCTAATGGCAGAAACTGTAGCTTGAGAAGATGCAATATCAGGAGAAACATTGATTGCACCAGCTAAGAGCTCTGAGAAAGATTTGAAAGTAGAACAAGTAGGTCTTGAAGCAACAGGTTTTGCAATCACCACCCTTTCTGCTTCCTTAATATCCATCTTCAATTGTGTCTCTCTTGTTCACTTTACGTGTGTTTCTGTTTGCAAGAAAAACAAAATCATCACCCTTGTTTCCACAACTGAGTTAGCAGCAATTTCTTCAGAAACAAACTTTGTTTGAAATTATTAGTTTCACGTAACAAAGAAAAGGAAAACGTTGAAGACTATATAGAAGAAAAGCCAAAACTATCTTCCCACCAACCAAAACAAAGATTTATACTTTTAGAACAGTGACAATGGGTTCCACCAAGAAATGAAAAAGTTACATTTAGAGGAATCGAGTCAATTTCATCAAATTGGACCACGTTTTCTGTATTCGTCACGGGAATGCCCATGCATTTATAATCGATCGTTCTCGTGTCGGTGAAAATAAATAAATAAATCAGTTTTTTCAAAACATAAAATGAAATTGTGCATAAACTAAAAATATAAATTTTAAAATTATGTATAAAATAAATTAAGATTCATGCAAGTCCTGTAGTTTATCTGTATTGTTTTTTGCTTCAAGCTAGGTCTTATTTTTATTTTAACTCCTCAACCATCGAAATATAGATGAGCAATGTAGTATCATATGCAGAAAAATTTACACATACACTATTTACTTATTATTTTACGGGAAATGATAGGTTGACACTCACATTTGACCACTTTTTTTACCATCTTAAAATTAACTTGTAACTCAAGACAAATTAATTTGTAATCTATGAAAGTAGTAAAAAAAGTAGTCAAATGTTGGTGTCAACCTATCATTTCTCTTATTTTACCTCTTTTTCATTACAACAACTCACATGTTTTTGTTTGGTCCAAGAAGGCGAGTAAAGAAAGAATAAATAAATAATAAGATATTTTTTATATTTAATAATATAAGAAACGAAATGAAAAGAAAAATTATGATTTATTTTTCTCTTACTTGTATAGAACGTTTTATATATATATATATATATATATATATATATATATATATATATATATATATATATATATATATACACGATATATCCTTAATAATAATATAAAAATCAGAATAGCTTTTTCTATTCGTTGCCCTCTCCTTTTCTTCTCAAATTAGAGAGAAAGTAAAATTCAGGAGTCTTACAGTATTTTTTTTTTATTTCTTTTATGTTATTTAGCAAAATAAACATTTATTTCCTTTTTTTTTTTCATTTGTTCCAACTTATTAAATAGGAACAGAGCCTGTACTGCCCTTTTTTAGTGAAAGACTAGAAACCTGATACTTCGGATTCTGAAATGGGTGGTGATACTTGAGATAAGAAAAGACAAAATTTCATTAATTTCATGTCGAAAAGTAATGATATTTTAATTATATTTATTCTATTTTTAATTTAAAATATATATATATATATATATATATATATATATATATTATTAAAAAAGAGTGTCAAATGAATATATTTTTAAAAAGAGTGTCTATCAAACATTTTTTCTTTAGTAAGAGTTCAAACTTTTGACAGTTAGATCTATGGTGCGTTCGTTACAAGAAAGAAATAAAGGGATTAGTAGAGGGGAAAAAAGATAAAAAATTGTATGAAATGAATGGAAAGATTATTCTATTAACTTAGAAAGGAATAATTAAAAATATAAATATTTATTATTAATAATTAATTTATTAATATTATATTTTAATGATTTATTATTATTATTATTATTATCAGAATAAAAAGTAAAAGAGATCAGAGAAGTACACTTATAATGAATTGTGACCCATAATTAATTAATCGTAGTGTTCTAAATTGATTATGATGGGATATAATTTATTATGATAATAAAAAGGTTTCTCTCTTATATTTTTAGTAATAATATATATATATATATATATATATATATATTAGTTATTTGTAATTTGTTTTGTAAAAAATTTTATCATTTTGTTGGTTACTTATTTAAAAAATATTTGTGGCTTCTTTTATATTCAACGATTTACATGAATACCTATAAGTAACTTTTAAAATTTTTTAATAAAATTATTAAAAAAATTCTTAAAGAAAAATCAAATAAAAGTTTAATTAAAACAAAAATTGCAACACAAGTTCAAATAAAATTAATATTTTCTCAAAATATTTAAATAAGTTACATCATAGTATATAAAGTTACTTACATTTAATCTTTTTAATATATAACTTTAAATACTTTTCAATTGTTAAGTTTTTTATCATTAACTTTATTTTATCAAATAATTTTTAAAAAGTTACTAAAAACACTTAAGGGATATTGGTGAGAATGATAGTATATTCATACGCATTCATTAAGAAATAATTACGATACAGACACTTATTACTTACAACTATGGTTTAGTAGGGTTTTCTTTCCTATTTTCTTTTAAAAACTAATCAATATAATTTCTTCCATCAAATTTGCAATAATAAATATGTCCCCTGTTGATTCATTAGTAAGTTAACTTTCACAGCATGTTATTCCTTTTTCATACTCCATGTTATTATTGTAACATTATTAGCATTGGTTTGATGAAGTTGACTACATTGACAATTTTTGTTAAAGTGAAATCAAATTGATAATATTAAAACTAATGGGATAAAATTATATATATATATATATATATTAATAAAATAAAAAAGACTATTAAAACTACAAGTACATGTTAAAAATACTCGTTTTGTATCAAATATGAATTTTAACTAAAAAGCTTGAAATTTCCTTTTTACTATAAGCATCCCTAATTCCTTTTAACACTTTTAAAATGTATTGTATGAAAGATGTTTTCACTGACAGTGTTGGCATTTCACTTATTTGTCAAGTCCTTGTCGGTCATAAATCTCCATTTTCGAAACTCACAAAAACTCAAATCTTCATAGCTTTATCTCTATGAGATAGCCATGTGCTAATGTGTGCCAACAAAAATTTACTAGCTTTACATCTTTCCAAACATGTTAAAAGCTTCCCTCTATTTCTATACAGAGAAAACAATGACATGATAAAAGAGAGAAAGAGACTGAGACACATGCACTTTGGTAGATTTTTAGAAAAGGGAAACATTACCTGTAAGAATATACTATCTTTGATTTAGTTAAAGAAAAATTAAAGTGACTTTCCAAAATATAATTTTATTTATCTATTTTCTTCCATCTTGAACAAACAAAAAGAGCGAAAGTGTTTCTCTTTTTTCGATTTTAAGCGAGAGCTTTTCAACTTTTCCAGACTCCATTTTCGTTTCGTTTTCACCTAAAAGTTTCACGCCTGTGCAGAAGGAGGATAAAGTAACACTAATTTCAATCAATCTTTATGTATTGAATTTTTTAAATTTTAAAAAGTTGATAAAAATTAACAGTATATGATAAATAAAAGCAAAAAGGTATGTAATTTTTTACTGTCTAATGAAAAAAAAATAAAAACTGAATATGTGTATAACATATATAGTAAGAGGAGTCTGTGTAAATCAGTCATGTAATATCTTGATCTATGAAACCCAGAAAAATCTGAGAAAACCAGATCTTGTAGAATTTTATATACTCTGCGTTTTTAATGTAAAGAATGACTTTTGAAAAGTCCCAAATCATGGTTAGTTTATGCCAAGTTTTGCCTAAGATTTCAAAAGGAAAGAAAAAAAAACAAAGAAACTGATTGTATCTTCCTTCTTGTTTGTATCCTTTCTTTTCATTCCTTTGTGTTTGTGTTAAGGGGTTTAGTGGTATCACTAGAAAACAAAGAAGAAAAGAGTAGAAAACTAACCAGAAAGTGAGAAAAAGCAGCATGCCATAAAAGGATGAGGATTATTTTGGCTCAATTTTCATTTCCAGCTTTATGTATAAAAACCTGAGTTTAACCTTTCCTGCATAAGACTCATAATATTACAACAAAACAAGCCTAATACAAAATGAAAATATCATGAGTTCAACAAAAAACAAAAATACGAAACCTGGGTTTGTTTCACAGCCAAGATTTTCTTCTCTAGATCAAGCAATAAACCAGGAAAAGTAAGGACCTTGAAACAGCTTCTTCTGCGGATCTTGTTCTGAAATCTCAACAGTTCTGATGCATGAATAATGCACACAGAAAGCAGGAGCACAGAGAGAGAGGGAGAGAGGGAGAGAGGAGGGAGTGGTTTTTGATTTGAAAATAAAATTCAGAACCTAACTGCTATGTATGTAATGAAATACACCCTTTTCAAAAATTAACGACACATGTTGTGTTGTGTGGTTCTTAACAGTGAATGTTTAAAAGTATAGTTTTGGTTGTAAAGAAGAAAAAAAAAAGTGAGTATAGTTTACATTGCATTTGCATGCCATATGTTTGTGTTATGTTCATTGCGGAAATATGAATCTTGGGATTGGTGGTTGGCGGTGGAAGCCAACCTCCAACGTTGTACGGACAACTAACTGTCTCAGTGTCCCTCTTTGACCATTCGCTACGCGGGTTAATGGTAAATTGGTAACAAACAGATAAAGACAAAAAAAAAAAAAAAAAAAAAAAAAAAAAAAACAAAGAAAGAAGAGTCAAAGAAACTGTTACAGATATGAGATTAGATCCCACACTGAGTAGTTCAACTCTTCAACTCATACTGTTACCGTTACAGACACTTTGCACGGAAGCATAGAACATATAAGTTAATAATACAACAATCCCAATGTTTTTTTTTTTTTCATCTCATAAACATTCTAGTGTTGGATTCTTTCGTACACTTTCTTTCATCTTGTCCACACTAGATAAATCACATCGTAATATATTATTTACTTAACAATTGTTTTTCGCTAGTTTAAAGTTTTTAATTAGGTTTTCTTTTTTAAAAATATTTATGAATTTTAGTTTCTTCTGTCCAATTTAAGAAAACCGTGACTGCAAAAATAATAGCATGGTAAACGTGTTATACGTTGGTGTATCATTTACATATTGGTGGTAACGTACTCGTTTTTATTATTATTTTTTCTTCAATATAAGTAAATAACTAATTGTTATGACTAAAAAAAATAGATCTTATTGAATATCTGAGAACAATGAGATGATATAATAGTGGAACGAAATAAAAAAAACGGTATTATTGTCTAAAACTTTGATTCTTTAAAGAGTTTAAAGCTTAATTTTTTCTGTTGTTCTAGAGATTTTGTAATTCAGTTTAACTTGTATGTTATTTTTGTTGAAAATTACCTTTTGTAATCTTCTGAAAAAAAAAAATGTCATTTGGGACGTGTTCATGTTAGATCATGTTTCAGTTAATAATAATTACCCAAATTTTGTTATATAGATTAAATTTGTGTTTCTAAATAAGAATATATTGTTGTGTAGTTATAATTTAAATTTTTTATATAGTTAAATTTTTATTGTTTTTTGTATTTATCTTTATTTTTTTAAAAATTATAATTTTTTTTATTTAAATGAGTTGATATGCTAAATATTATTTAAATGTATTTTTTATCATATTTTTTTATTTCTTGTTTTAAATTATTGTTACATTAGTCTTTTTTTTATTTTTTATATGTAATTTGTTATAAGAATTTTTGTAATTATGGACGGAAATAAATTTTTCGATAAATCCAATTTTATTATTAGATTTGATTAACAAATTTTGAGAATTTAAATTATCGAAAAATATTTATGTTAATTATTAATTCGTCAACAAGATCCGTTAATAAATTATAACTTGTAACACTGATGAATTTTTTTTTCAGCAATGTATTTGACAATACTTTTCATCAATAAATTTCATTAATAATTTGATATTTTTATTACTAACGGATATTTTTATTGGTAAATTTGTCGGTAAAATGAATCACAAATTTCCCACAAAGTTTGAGAAAATGGGTGAGAAAAAAAAAGAAGAAAGAAAAAGATGAGAAAAATTAAGAGAAGGAGGAGAGGAAGACAAGGAGACGTGGCAACAGTGCAGGTGGCGGTGGCGGTGGCGAAGAAAATTCAATTGCAATATTTGTCTACAAATTTTACCAAAGGCTCTAATATGTCAATAAGTACTAACGAATTTAGGGTTGTTGACAATTATTAACGGATCGTGAAAATTCATTGATAAAATTTAGGATTAAATATATTTTTTCGTCATTTAACTTTTAATGAAAATTGAAATTAGTTAATTTTTAAATTTTTAGTTTTTAACTTTAGAAATACATGAATTTAATCATTTCAACCAAATTTTATTAAGTTAAAATGACTAAATTTTCGTATTTATAAAAATTAATGACTAAAGTAGTCCAAAATTTCAAAAATAAACTAATTTCAATTTTTAACGAAAGTTAAAAAACAAAAATATTTTTAATCCTAAAATTTATCATAACCATGTGACTGACGAATTTTTAATCGTTAATAATTTGTTAATAAACTCAAATGATTGATAGATTTCTATAATTATTGACGAATAATGTCTTTCAACAATACAAGATTTTCTTCGCACACACGATCAAATAATGAAATATTTTTTATTTCAATATATTAATTTCTTTTTTTTTACTTTGAACAACATAAAACATTAAAAAAAAACCCTAAGAATATCAGAAATGATGCAATGATTAATTTTTTCCAAAATTTTTGAATAGCAAATAATAGATAAAATAAAATCAAAGATATAAAGGAAATATGTTAAAACAGTAATAATAGAAGAAGATTAAATAAGTTAAAAAATAAGTTAGCTGAAGTAGTTTATAGCTTATAAACTATAAATTTCTAAAATAAATTAAGTTGAGGTACTAATTATCTCTCTTGTACTTTTTTTGGTCAAACTAATTTGTAACTTATTTTACGTACATGATTTAATTAATTAATATATAACAATCCATATAATCAAATTATAAAAATTACATATTCATGCTTTCACTTTTTTTAAAAAGAAAAAAAATTATAAAAATTACATAAAGTGCTTCATTACATAGACTTCCAAAAACAAAAATAATTCAAAATCAATATATAAATTTATTATATGTTGGGAATCCAGGTATAAATATAAGTTTCACATCTAGTAAAATGAGAAAATTGAGCATGATATAAGGTGTTGGGAATAGTCCAAGTGTGAGTCAAAGTCCCACATTGGATAGAAAAGACAAAGTTAAACACTATATAAGAATAAAGGCCCATAACAACATTGCCTTAAGGTTTTGGTGTAAAAGTGGTGTCTAAGGTCTTATATGTGTAAGACTAATGTCATATAACCATATAGAACCACAATCTCTCAATAACCATGACTATAACTCATATATGAAAAAATATAACCTATCATAAGGATCAAAATCCATAAACTCACTTAATGTTGTAGGTTGAGAGTTGTGTCAATCCCTTAAGTGTGATTGGACTCATATCTCATTAGTGTTGTATCTTCTACGTGATCCTCCTTCGAAAGATTCAACATTATATACATATGTTTTGGACAAAAAATTTTCCTTAAATCTATTACAATGATCTCTTATGCAACTTTATATATTTATGTATAAAGTATAATTACAATAATCTCACATTACAAAAGAAGGATAAACTATCAAAACTAAGATAAATATACAATTCAATCGTATATCAATACACCAAAAATTCAGCATACTCTCTCTAATTATTTTTAAAACTATAAATTAACAAGTGAACCTAAACTCACGAGAATAAAGATAAAAAATAAAAAATAATATTAGTTCTATAAAACAATATAAGTTTTATGAAACAAGACAAATTCATTGTATAAATAAATATACATACATAAATGTGTATGGGTGCTAAAACTCACTCTCAACTCATCCTCATCAATTGATTTATTTAATTTTCACAATTTAGATAATAAGTGAAATGAGTGCTTTGCTTTTTTAATTATAAGTTCATGTAAATACTACAAATCACAAAGTCACTTAACATACCATCTAAATGTAACCTCAACACACAGTCACACAGTCACTCACGCTGTGTGTTACATTTTTTAATTTTCAAAAAATTTAAGTTAAGATAAATAACAAATATATAATTAATTTTTAATATAATTATTAAATGTAAAATTTAAAAAAAATAAGATATATATAAAAGAAATTAAAATAATAGTTTAAGATAAAAGAGATTTTTAGAATAACGGTTAAAAATAAATTATTTATAAAATAATTAATTTTTAAAATAATTAAAGATAAAACTGGTATTATGAAATGTGAACACAAAAGAAAAAATCATCTTTATATATTTTTATATATATATATATATATATATATATATATATATATATATATAATTGAAATAATGGACTAAATAATTGCACTAATATTTTCAATTTGCATAAATATTAAATGTATGTTCGTGTTCATTGAACACTATAAATCAATGGAGAATTTTGAAAGCAAATGTAGATTTTTATTTGATTAGAAGATCATAAAGTTACTAGAAGGTAGTGAGAGTTGAGAAAATGTTGTGTTTTGATTCAAAGTGATTATTGTTTAATTGCAAAGGACTTCGCATAAAGTAATACTTGATTATTTCAAAGTTACAACTGGTTAATTGATTTGTTATCCTTACGTTTAAGTTACTTTAAAAAAATATTAGTCGGGTTTATGTAGCTTTAGTCGCTGAAATAATTTCTTTGAAAAATAAATTTAATAAAGAGGTACTCGAATTTTTTTATAGTTACAAGAAAAAGTTGAATAGTTTAAGCATTTTCTGTTGAGAAGTATATGTCGGAAACAGTATCTTTGACGTTTTCATTGATAATTGTGCATCTCAAAGTACTAGAAGAAAATTGTTTTTTAAAGTATTATTATTTTTCTTTTGTATACTAATTTTAAAAGTAGAAGATAAGTTTTTTGTCAATAATGAAAAACAACATAATATGAGCAAGTTAAATTAAAATATAATATATATAAGTTTATTAGATATGTGTTTATTGGTAAAGGTGATTAAGAGATGATAATCATATAATAAAATTAGATTATGAAAGAGGAATTGTTGGGAAAAAAAATTAGGGTTTACTTCGTTGCATTGGGTTTGAGAGTTAGTTGAGGGCACTGAACGTTAGATGGGACGGCAAGTGCACGCGTCCGAGTGTTAGTTGTGTATGTCCCACAAAAATTATATATACTTTTTGTCTATAATTTTTCAAAATTTGTTTTGAAACTATCTATTTTTATTTTAAATATTTTAAAACATATTATTTCCATACACTAATTTAAATAATGTTTTATGAAAGTTATTAAATAAAATTTTAAAACTGGAGAAAATGTATATTCTTTTAAAAATTAAAACTAATTTTAGTTAAGTTTCAGAAGATTAAAAACATTTTCATCAATAATTTAACGCGTCAATGGAATGAAAAATGTGATTTCAAATATCATCATGCTTATACTTTTGTTGAACCAATTGCATGGAAAATTGTATGAGAAAAGCCAGGGTGCCTCAGAATTATTTAACGATACTAGTTGTTGAAACTTGTAACATCAACACTTATCTCAAAATTTTCCAAAGAATAGAAATCTTGATAGAAACAGATAGTTAAAATGATGATACATTATTGGTTAAAATTTTCAATGAAACAAATTTTGTGGCTGCTGCAAAATGTTATAAGAGGACGTATTCATTGAAGCTAATTGATTGGATATGACGAAGTGAACCCAAAAGTTTTGATATGAAAGTTTTGTTTTGGCATATTCAACTTGACTCATGAGTTCCTATAATAGACTTGAAGAAAACCAAAAGGTGAGATACCACTATATGTTGAACATGATTTCAGAAAACTAGTTTATTAGTGTTTGTTTTTTCCTAATTATGTCCAGAAATTAATGCTATTCTATGAGTGCATAAGCAATGCATGTTTTGTCGCTTGCATGTTACTACACAAATCAGAGAGGACCCCAATACCCCATTTTCTGCCTCCAATTGCACAACACAACCTATTTTATTCACTTCAAATTACTATATATCAAACATGCAGGTATAAAATTTTCCTTCCATTTTCTCATACACAGCTAACTTTTTTCTTTTCTAATGGCCCCAACTTTATGGTGTTGGATAAATGCTTTGTGAAAAGGTTGAATATCTTTAATCTGTAAAGGTAATATTCTCTCTGCTAAAAAACACTCTAGAATGAATTCCTGTGCAGTCATATACACACAAAAAAGATTCCTTAACCACTAAACAATTATGCTTTCTGCAGTTTACTACGGTCATAAGATCTAAACTTTGTTAGGTCATATAAACATTCAAAATTTCATTTTCATCATCGAAGATGATATATTAATAAGGAAGCAAACCACACAACTCGCATCATGGTGTAATTTATCCTGTTTCAGGTTGTTATTGTAATGCAGAAGTGAGTCCAAACAAGATGGTGTTAATTTTTTTCTCTCTCTCTTTCTATGCATTAGAAGGACAAAGTAAATTACTAGTTTCTAAAAAGTATTTATCTTCTCCATGTTATTTTTGTTTTTTGTCCTAAGAAGCAACAGGAAAGGAAGAAAATTGTTAGATTTACCTTCAGTTTAACTGATACAAAATCCAAACACGTTAAACATTCTCTTTTTCCGCTTTCGGTTAACGTTCATGCAAGATATCTTATTGATCTTAGGACTAACATATAGTTATGCCTTAGCATGTAAGTGACGGTTGATTTTTAATCTATTTCGAAAAAGGGCTTTAGAGGTGAAAGGGATGGTTTTGGAGAGGTTGAAGAAGACATTGGGGGAGAAACGTGGATAAGATGACAGCTAAGATGCTGATACAGTTACAATGTGTTTGGTTCAAAATTGATTTTCTAAATCAGAATCTCAAAATCAATTAAAAAATAAAAAAAATCAAATCAAATGAAAAACAACTAATTCTTATTTCTGGACCGAAGAATTGATTCATCTGTAATCAATTTTCTAAAGCTAAACCAAACACACGCTTAACCGTGTTGAACCAGTGACTTACTATTGCTAATATAAATGTCTTCCATGATGATTTGCCATTAGTTATATGTATAAATCTGAGTACAGAAACATTATCGTTTGTGTACATATCATTTAACAAAATCTTTTACAACTAATATTCAGTTGTCTCGGAACTTCATACGATCAAACGTAAGTGTCTAGTGGAAACTTCAACAGGGTTATCAGTTATCAAAATTAAAATCTCACTTAAATAACTAACTCAGACCTTAGATGAAAACTATAATTGGAATTTCAAACAATAGTTATGTTCGAAAAACATCACCAAAAGCACATGATAAAATGCAAATTATGTTTTGTCCAAAAGTAAAAGGTGGAACAAAAGAGGAAGTCTTGATTGTTGGGATAAAATGCAGGGCACGATCTATCTTGCACCACAAAAACTTGAGCAGTGAAGAGCTGGTACCGTGCCCTCTCTTAATTTAGCAGCTGATTAAACTTACTGGCTCGCAAACACTACGGCGACCAGCTCGGCCAGCTGCGATGTACCAAGAGGACTATGACAGAATCATTGAGTATTTCTACAAACCTATATACCAATTAGATAATATTGATGAAAAACAAAGCTTTCATCCAAACACTATCAGATATGTGAAATGTAAATTCCTGTTAACACAAAAAGAGAACTCCTATGATTTGAATCACCATAATATACATCCAAAACAGAGTCAACCAAGAGGAGTCATGAGTGGGAATTGAGAAATCGGGAGGCAAAGAAGAAATTAGTACAACAGCATTAGTTCATTCGTATTTCATATTTCAGTTACAACACAGTAATTATGTGCCAAACTTACTGAAGCTTATTGCTAAATCCTAACCAGTCAGCAATTCCCTACAAAATTAACTGTTGCTGACATCATTAAAAAGCATAGAAACCATTGTCATTATTAGCTGAATTAGAATAGTGAAATCCCTACCGGGAAGAGGTTAATATCAGATTCGAACATTTCATGATATCATTATTTATCCAAATAATACCAATAGAGAAGTCCACCCTTTTTGGTTCTATATCTGCAAAAATTTTCAAGCATGCAATACATACATGCATGCAAAGAATGAAATACTCATTTGTGTGGTATGATTTTATATCTTATGCAGCAACGGATTGCTTCTCCTCATAATCATAAAGATTAAGAGCTTGTAGCAACTTAGGCCAAGATTCTGGGATCCCTCCTGGCAAATCAAACTCCAACAGTTTTCCTCTGCTACGGTAAAATTCCTCCACAGGCTGACTCTGCAAGCATGATAGTTATAAAATTAATACAAATGAATGGGAAAATTTAACGAAATAATAACACAAATACCTTTTCACTGTATATTCGAAGCCTCTCTTTGACCACTTCTTCAGTATCATCTGAACGTGTAACAAGCTTTGACATACAATGTGCAGGAGGAAGAAGTGGAGCCATGACCATTCCTGGGCGTCCATTCTCACCCTTGAGGCTGATGGAAGCAACATTAAAATTTCCTCCACACTGATTGCAAATTCTTCTACCTAGGCATTTTGCAAGCAATGCTTCTTCTTGGATCTTCAGATTGACTACTAAGTCAATGTCAGTTACCCCTTCCAATATTTCCTGTTCACACACATGTTAAGCACATTTTTATTGCATTGCTGTTGTTAACAAAGTATGGGAAGGACAGAAAATATAGCCATTGTTTGTTCTGCCACAATGATTGTATCAATACTCACTGCTTGCTTAATTGTTCGTGGAAACCCATCAAGAATAAATCCCGATTCACCTTTTGCTTCCCCATCAGCCAGCCTTTTCGACAATAAATTCATGATGATTTCATCGGACACCAATTTACCTTGATTAACAATTTCTGATAGCTGTAAAAAGACCAAAAGTAGAAAATCAGAAAGTAAAATAGATGGCTTGGTAGATCAAAAATAAATATAATACCCTCTTACAATTTATTTGGTCAAAAACTAGGCTACTTAGAAGTTCAAACCATGTTATCTTCAATTTATACCCAACAGCTTCCAATAAACAGATAAAAAATAGGGCACACCATATGAAACATTGAAATCAAAACCACCACAGATATGTATAATAAAAACCTCAAAAAAAGAGATCAATAATAGTAAACAAAGCTCATACTTGTATGCTTAAAAACATGGAAAATAAAAGCGAGAAGAAACCAAGACTCAATTTCACGGATTCAGAAGACAAAGAAGGCAGACTTTACTTATAACCTAGTAAATAAATAGCATATATCCAACCCCAACAACATAATAATCTTTCGCCACTGTCAAAGAGGCGAATGCAAGAAACTAACAAAAGAAACTATTTAAAGAACTGAAAATCAATAAATTTCATAGATCGCGGCACAGATTTCAAAATAAAGTTAGCCAACAACAAAAATATGCCAAAAGTATTCAGTTGCAAGTTCGAAAAAATAATTCAGATCCACTCCAAGCGTGACTTTCAAATCAGAGATTCAAATCAATTTAATATCCCTGAGTTTGCACTATCATAACCATTTGTTTCTCAAAAACAACATCACTGAAAGGGGACGAACCACAACCTTCGGATCTCAATTCAGCCAATTGAGTGCACCGAATTCCAAAGTTCGTTAATGCCAGAATGAACAACCTAGTACCACAGGGTCGCATAATGACATAACCACTGTTTTTTAATCAGCAATGACATCACTACTGTGATTGTAACTAACAAAACATAGATTCTTAAGATCATTTCACAGGAACGCATTAGATTTAGGTTTCACAACGCGTGGCATAACACATCAACGTCAGAAATTCAAAGTCAACGAAATCGATAAAAGGGTTTTGAAATCCCCAGAGAGAGGTTGAGACCTGGGAAGAAAGTGGGCCGTTGGAGGCAAGCTCGCTACGGACGAGATCTCCGGTGGCGATGTGAGGAACGCCAAGGAGGTTGCAAAGCCGGCTGGCGTATGTGCCTTTTCCCACGCCGGGACACCCCAGGAACACCCACTGGACATTCCTCTCCTTGTGCGGCGGCGCGTGAGATAGAAATCTACGCGCCGCGCAAGGAAAGTACGGGGTGCGCTTTACGAGGCGGGTTATGGCCGCCATTGGAAACGCAGCTAGAGGCAAGAGAACGCGGAGGTGGTATCCTTACAACGCTGAGGCGCACTAGCACTGCATCCTTCTTAAATAAATCTCTTTTTTTCTTTTCTTTTTATTTTCTTTCTTTTCTTTTTTTCCAAGTGTTTGTATCTTTCTTTTTCTTAAATAACTCTTATTTTCTTTTTAAATTTTGGGTAAAACGTGTTTTTTCAGGTAATGGTGAATTTAGTTCCTGAAACTGCGTTACATTATCAAGTTTTTTAAACCAGAAAAATAAAACTATTAAAGCTTTTAATTTGAGTTTTATTTTTTTATTTCTATTTTAATTCCTAATCCGAAGACTTAATTGATAACAACATTAATAATATATTTAACAATTAAAATAAAAATATTTTTATAAATATAATAGAATTGTACACTTTTCTAAGAATTCATATAAATTTTTAATTTAGTAAACAGTATGCTAGAATATAAATTTAGGACTATATTGACTATTTGCTTTAATTTTTTTATTACTATTGTTGATTGTTTCTTAAGCATTACCGTTAGCAGACAATTGTTTTGATTTTGTTATTCATCATTTAGTTAATGTTAATCATTCTTAATACATCACAATATCATTGTGCTTTCTCTTCGTGATAGGATAAACTATTAGAATTTTTATGGGGGGAATTATTATTGATTGAATTATTTAGTTTTATACGATAGATATTAATTGTGAATATTTTTTTACAATAAAAAAATGTTGGATACATAATAATTTCTCCTTAAAAATAATGAAAATTTATATTTTTAGAAAAACAAAATATTACATATACTGTTACTGGAATCTAAATGGTTTGTCCTATTTATTTATCTGAAATGGACACGTGGATAAACAAAATTAACCTTTAATCTTTTAATCTTTTGAAAATTATATTTTTTACACTATTAATCATTATACAATATATCTATTTTTCTTATGCAAGTAACTAATTGGATAACTACTTAAGAGAAGTACAAAATATATTAAAATTGTGAATTTCGTATTAGACAAAGTGAGAGTCTTTATTTCTGTATCCAATATACAGGTAATTAATTAGTGCACAACTAATTAGTTTTAATAAGTGAAACCCTTAAATTTGAAAATTAGTCCCTAATATATTTGTATTGTTTATTGATTATTTAATAAATTTTAATTTTCAAATGGAATACAAATGGTTTCTGTTATTGTTGTTAACCCTAGATACTAAATTCTAAACCCTAAATCCTAAATTCTAAACTTTATTTTAATCATGTTGTTGTTAAGTTGTTGACATTGTTATTATTTTGTCATGTCACATTGTTGAATTGTTATTACATGTATTTTTTTAATTTTAAAACTTTATAATTTAATAAATTTGATTTTATAATTTATGAATTATGATTTTATCATTTTTAAATTGAATACTAATGGTTAACTTTGTATATCATCTTAATCATGTAATTAAATGGTTGATATCGTGATATCGTCATATCGTCATATTGTCATATCGTCATATCGCCATATTGTCATATCATCATATCGTCATATCGCCATATCGCCATATCGCCATATCATCATATCGCTATATCGTCATATCGTCATATCGTCATATCGCCATATCGTCATATCATCATATCGCCATATCGCCATATCGTCATATCGTCATATCGTCATATCGTCATAACGCCATATCGTCATATCGTCATATTGCGATATCGTCATATCGTCATATTGCGATATCGTCATATCGTCATATCGCTATATCGTCATATCGTCATATTGTCATATCGTTATATCGCCATATCGCCATATCGTCATATCGCTATATCATCATATCGTCATATCGTTATATTGCCATATCGCCATATCGCCATATCGTCATATTGTCATATCGCCATATCGCCATATCGTCATATCGCCATATTGTCATATCGCCATATTGTCATATCGTCATATTGTCATATCATCATATCGTCATATCGCCATATCGCCATATCGCCATATCGTCATATCATCATATCGCCATATCGCTATATCGTCATATCGTCATATCACCATATCGTCATATTGCCATATTGCCATATCGCCATATCGTCATATCGCCATATAGTCATATCGCCATATCGTCATATCGCCATATCGCCACTCACCATATCGTCTTGTTGTCATATCATTATATCGTTGTATTATGATAAAAAAAGATTAATCATAACAGAGCAATGAATCGTGACTGAATTGAGTAGTTCCTAATATTCAAAGAACATAATGCGAGAGCGTAATCAATGGGAAGTAGATGAAAGTTTAATACCTGATCTTTCAACTGTAGAGCACCCAGACTCAATGAAGGATCCATCTGTCTTGGAAGTGGTGAGAGTGCGTGGGAGACGATAGTGCTCCCTTTCTAGCAGTGGGTGTCAGTTTGTCAGTTTTATATCCTTACCTGCAGAGACCATGAATATCTCAACAAGTTACTGAATATTTAAGTCCATCACAGACTGTTCATTGAACAATCCAACTCATCACGGACCACATACCATTCATCAAAAACCCAATATGTATTATCCATAACATATAATATAATTGATACTAATAAATAATATAATTTATTGATCAATGTTAATTTACAATAATAACAAAATGGAGAACAACAATTTTATATAATAAAAATATATAATATACAATAATATTATGTTATCTTTATATCGTTATATTATTATATTGTTATATCATCATATAGTATCGGTATATTATTATATTATTTTATCGTTATATTATGTCATTAACATTATTTATATCGTTTGTTACGTCGTATTGTCATATTTATAAAATTATTAAGTATAAAATTTTAAAATAATTAAATAATAAAATTACATGTAGTAATAATTAACATAACAACATAATAATTACGTTATTCAATATATTATAAAAAATTATTAAAAATTCAATTGAAAGTTGATATTTTTTAAAAGTTTAAAACTTAATTAAATCTAATTTATAACTTCTGATATGGCAAATATAAATAATTGTAAACAGAGAAAATTATTAATAGTATTAATTTTGCGGTTTTAGTTGCAACACTAGGCATCTTTTACATTATTAGACGTTACTTCGGTGGAAAAATTATTTGTGTCCATATGTTTAATTGAGCCACAGAACATGCCACGTTAGTTGTTCCTCTCAATTGAACCAACAAGTTATTTTCATCTTGCTATGCAATGAGGGACAAATAGAAAGAAGGAAAAGTCTTCGATTGTTGTTCTGCTTCCTGAGACAGTGTTCCATGGCATGCTCTCTTTCTGCAACTCTTGTGTCAAATTCTCTTCACCTTAACAGAACCACAAGTCTCTGTTGCTTGCATCAACATCCCACCCTTTCACTACACCAAAATCTTCCAATATATTCAAAGAATCTTCCCAAACTCTTAACAACTCAAAATCATGCAACGACTACACCCTTTGCTTCTGGCTCTGCAGGCAAGTTCTGTCTCAATCTTTACTCTTTTCCCTTTGTGAAGTAAAGAAAAAGATAAGTTTCTGAAATAGCATCTAAAAAAATCGTACATTTTCCCGTTCTGAAGTGGCCACTTGCCAATTTTGATTGCACTAAAACTGCTGAAGATGTATACATCGACCAATATGAGGATTAATTTAATTAGAATGCACTATGATAAATTCTAATTAGTTGACAGTGTAAATTGTAAAATAAATATGCATGTATCTCACTCAAACTATTGAAGGTTAATTGTTTCAATGGGTGTATGAGAACAGGAGTAGAGTCTCCCGTGTTGAGTGACGATGCCACGAGTTCTCTGGATTCGGTGAAAGTGTTTGATTTGAAAGGAAACGGGATTCCAATTTCTGACTTGTGGAAAGATAGGAAAGCTGTTGTGGCATTTGCACGCCACTTTGGGTGATTTTTATCATATTTACAACACAAGTTATTATATGTGGTAACTCCTGATTATCAGTTGCTGAACAATAACTTGTGCTCCTTTTTATCTGTAAATTTACAGGTGCGTGTTGTGCCGCAAAAGAGCTGATTATCTTGCATCAAAGAAGGTATAGTTTTCTGCTATTTTATTTCTCTTTTCTCCTGTTCTTTTGTCAATTGTTTTATGTTCTAATAAGCTTCTTCCACTTTAACTGAAGACTCGTTTGATTACTGTCAGAAGTTAGGAGGTTGCTTTTAGAACCTAGTATTAAAAGTTTATTTTGGTTCTTTGTTTTTGAGTTTATGGTATGCACTAGATATCCATCTCTATTGCAACATGCTGATTCAAACATGATTCATGGTTTTTGTTCCCTTTCATGTGACGCATGTTTGGACTTTGGATAGCTTCCTTTTGGTGTAATCTATATTCTGCTTCACTAGTTCTGACTGAAGATATCCTTACCATGAGATGGAAGGCCAAAGCATGAGTCATTTTTCTAAAAGATAGTTTGCAATGAAAAGTTTTGGCTTGAGGAATCACATTTCAATGATAAATGTTTAGTGATAACATTGAAACATTTCTATTTCACCAAGATTTTCATCTCTACTAACATGGATATGAAATGTTCTGCCAACAGGATATAATGGATGCATCTGGAGTGGCACTTGTGTTGATTGGACCTGGGAGCATTGATCAGGTATATCAGAAGAAATTATGGTGAATGTCTGTACATTTTTATCAGGTCTGTTGGGTTAGATTTTATTTTCTTCTTTGGATGCTGTATTTTCTTTTACTGTATCCATCATTTTATTGGCAAGGTTAATTAAGCTTAAGTCCGCTTAGGACATTGTTTTCTCAAGCTTCAATTTATAGTCAAAAAACCTTCTTCAATTGGAGTGTGGTTTGTATTTTAAGTGGAACCACTAATGTTCACTAGATATAGTGCAAGGCTCCGAAGTATTAATTTCTTCCTTCTCTTATCATCTGAATGTTCTGGAATGTGTTGCTAATACCATATGTTGGTACAGGCCAAATCCTTTGCTGAGCAATCAAAATTTCCAGGAGGTGCTTTGCTGATAACCTTATGCTTGTTATAGGTTTCGTAATTTATACATCTTATATCAGCACTTTGACATGACTCTGTTACCTCTTGCAGAAATCTATGCAGATCCCACACACTCTTCATATGAGGCCTTACAATTTGTTTCTGGAGTTTTAACAACATTTACCCCCAATGTAAGTCACACGCCTCCAGATCTTTCATTAAAAATAATGCATAAAGCACCAGTGACTGAATGGTATATGTTTATCTATTCAGACTTTTGTTAACTGCACAAAGAATATTTCATGTCAATTTCAGCTGTTACACTGCAGGCAGGTCTTAAGATAATACAGCTATATATGGAAGGTTATCGACAAGATTGGAAGCTTTCATTTGAAAAGGACACTGTTACCAGAGGAGGCTGGTATGCAAATAAATTATCTTGTGCTGTTTTTTCCAGATTTGACTAGTCTATATAGTTCATGTGGTGTGTTATGATGACTCCAGATTTTATGTTGGATTTTTTTGTGTTGTTTTTTATCGAAGATTAAAAGTACATTAATGTTGATACATTAAAATTATTTTTAATATAATTTAAAATTTCAAAATTAGTGTTTATTAGTGTATTTTGAAGGTATATCAGAAAAATAACACATAAAATCCAATAGAGAATCTAAATTCGTGTTTTATGATATATCGAATTGCCATTGTTGTAATGGTTCTATACTCTCCCTTGTTAAATTAATCTTACTACATCTTCCAAGACATTCTGAAATACAATAGATATATTATGAGGTATATTTTCTAGTTTTTCTAACAGATTCTAAATCATTTTTCCATGTTTTCCCTTTGGTGCATAGCTGAATTCTCTTAACATTTCCTCTATATTTGACATTGTGGCAGGAAACAAGGAGGAATTATAGTTGCAGGCCCGGGTAGAAATAACATCTCATACCTTCACAAGGTATGATATTCCTTGATACTTGTTAGCTTAATAGCAATTAGCGTCATTTATGTTCATGGCATATAAACATGTTTCTTATATCATTGTGTGGAATATGTTCATGTGAGCAGGACAAAGAAGCAGGGGATGACCCAGAAATTGAAGATATATTAAAAGCATGTTGCTCGTCGTGAAGAAAGAAAGAGAATGAGACTCTCTTTCTCTGCTTTATGTATCTTGCTTCCTGAAGTGTTAATCGTATCATACATACGGCATCGTACATCATATTATGTAAACTGCTTCTTATGCTGAGTGGCCTTTCTTGAGTTTTGGTAAAAAAACTAACGTTAATACACGCAATTTATCCAAAGAAAACTCACATTTTGGAACCTATTTATATGGGCTGTTTAACTGAAGATTCTGTCGATTATTTCAAAAACTTGTATATAATAATTTTCCTTCCATTTCACAAGGTGGATCCTTCTATTCCGTTCTTTCTACTGATGGAATGGAGGAATATGTTCATTGAGCACTTTATATTCATTTTCCAGTTTGCGATGGAATGTGCTGGACTTCTAAAGCATACTTCCTAATCACTTTCCAACTTCCGCTTTTTAAATTAGATTTGTTTGTTTGACCTTTATTTATAATTGTGTTCAAAGAAACGGGGGAGCCGGTTCTAATTTTAACACATTCTAGAAATATTTCTTTTTCTTTAATTCCTTGAGTTTCTCTTAAACTTGTGATCCTGGATTGAAAAACCAGTATGGCAACTTAGGATGACAGGTATAACTGGACAGAAACATTGAGAATAGCTAATTACAGGATTTGATTCCACGGAAGTAGGTATCATTCATTATTTTACAGCTATTTTGATTACAGATACATGGGAAGCTATAACCAGATACAATATATACAGAGTTGGGAGGGGGAAAATGTAACATCTTACCTAATATTTGTACAAAATTCTTATAAGTTGTAATGAAGCTATTCAATGCTTACTTCCTATGCAACCAACTGTATAATGATTTTCTGGTGACCTTCAACCTCACTAGAATTGCAGGTCTCCTGGTCTGAAACCCCGTTAATGTGGGTAATGCATCCTCTCCTGGTAGGGCTCCTATTTTGAGATTTGCAAAGTTGGGGTGCTTTAACTTTGGTGTGTCACTTAGTGCTAATCTGGTTCTGGCAGAAAAAACTTCCAGCCCCAATTCATTTCTAAGAAGTTTTATTATTGCATCTTGCACTTCTAATATGCGTTTATTTGGATTTTCGTCTACTTTAGTAGCTCCTATGACGATCAAGATATCGTCATTTATTGAATGTCCTGCATCCACAAATGTCAACTATAAGTTATATTTAGATACATGTTTTTTTTTGGGTGTTTCCACCCACTTCCTTTCAAAGTTTATGTGAAGATGAATACTTATGTGGACAAAGACAATGTAACATGGCATTGTAGCATTATATGGCTAAAATTTCACATTCATACCTAAACTGTAATTCTCTTTGATCATCCGAAGAACTGCAAGAACAACCAAACGAGCTTCAACCTGTTGACAACGTTGGTTTCATTACAAAGATACTTTTAAGAATTTTCCAAGTCAAATGTAACTAACAAAATATTGCTTATTTTATAAATTTGAGAGTAGTAACAGAAACTCAAGAAACAACGAATAAATGCAATGCTGCAATCTGGATTTAACAAAAAAAGAAACGCTGGCAATACATTCTAGGTAAAATTATTCATTTGGTCCTTATAGTTGAACAAACTTTACCTTTAGTCCCTACACATAAAAATCAGTCATTTAGTCTGCATGCATACTTTTTTTATTCTCTTTTAGTCGCTATGAATTTAAACAGTGGGAACTAAAAGAGATTAAAAATTATATGTATACGGATTAAAATAGTATTTGATGGGATTAAAATGGATAATTTTTAAGCACAAAGATAAAAATAAAATCTTATAACAATAAAAACTAAATGAATAATTAAACCTGCATTCTATTATTGACTGAAATTCATGTAAGGCTCACTAAATCATGACTCATGAGTTCCAATCACAATTTAGTGGGACTCATGAAATTCACACAATACTTAAGAGCATGTTGAAAAGATAGTATTGCTAGCATTTCTACAAACACATGTCTTTAAACCATGCTAGAGTTGAGACAGTTTCATGACAAATATTAACTGAGGAATTTATAGGTACCTTTGTGAGACCTTGAACGTCAATTGATAGGATGTCAGCTACCCTCTTTAGCAGGTGAGCAGCAATTTTTTCAAGAAGTAGACTTTGGGATCTCTCTAATTCAGATGTATTGCTGAAAGAAAATTCTCCTTGCATCTCTCTGTTATCTTGTATCACTCCCTCACACCATTCCTCAATCAATTCTTCCAGATAGCAGTCATTGGGTTTATACCTGCAATACATAAGTTATTTAGTTTGAAACTGAAGCGATACTGGTGTCAGAGGATATTCTGGTCATTCCCTTAAAAGTACAATGGATCACATCCTTCTGTTCAATCCTTTCTGTGTTACAATGTTTGGGAACTCGTTATATTGTGTACCAGGAGGACAATGGAAGTAAAGAATTAGAATCAGAATTCCCTCTTTTTCCTTGGACAATGAGGGATTCCTATTTCATTTAAATTCAAGGACACTAAAGAAGATCATGGTATAGGTAACGCATATCATCTTTTCTTGAATTTGGGTCACGCCAAACTCAATACCAAAAACTAGTTTATGAGATGAAGATTGTCCACGTTTTTATAAGGCTTTGATAATATTTACAGTCGATGTAGGATCTAAACACCTTTCTTATGCATAATATTTGGACACCTAAAGCATGAAGCTTGTAGGACCATTTTTTATATTGAATTGGGAAAGTTGTGAGGCCAGACAGGCTTTTGGACAGGCGAAGATGGCCCAGGTGGGGGTTTCCCGAGCCTTTATAAGCTCTAGTTTGCTATATATATATAATTGATTTGGATCTGAACTTCTCAAAACAAACTTTTACCACCAATTCACTATGGGAGAAACAACAACTGATAATAGAAAAGAAACAATATTGAATAGGATCAACCATACCAAAGTTAACATTATGAATGTAGCATCTGCAGTAGACTACTTTATGTATGCAATTAAGTGCATATAGAGCTTGAAATAACATATAAACATTAATGGGCATAGGTATTTCAGAATTATACTTGAAATTTGAAACCATTAAGAAGTGATCCCAGAAACATCCAAATGTGTTAAAAAAGTTATGAACATATGATTTAAAATGGAACAAAGAAGGTGTACATGGACACACTACACATAACTTACAAAGGATAAATTGTGTGACGTGAGTAATGATAACATACCCTGCCTTTCGCATGTCCAGGTATATAGTCAGGCATTGTTGCACCTCATGTAAGGAGCCATATTTACTGCGTGCCTTCAGAAGTGTGTTGTATGTTATCTGAGAGATAATTAAAAAAATCAATATAGATAAGATGATAAAGATGAAGCATACTATGTTAATTTTTCCCTAGATCACAAGAAAGTTTTCATTTCCATTATTTTCAGAAATTTACGGTATTATACATTGTCTGTCATTTCCTTTTTTCGTGAGTGGATATTTCAACCATTCTACTTATATTTTAGTAGGCTTTTATGTATCCAAGTTGCATTGAGTTCATGGATAGGGCTACCTAAATTTAACATTTTGTGAATATAACAACTACAGTCACTGGGCACTCACCAAATTTGGTCGTATCTGGTAGCTTTTCATTTCTTCATATAATGCTAATGCTTGCATAAAATTCTTACTTTCAACACAAACCTGTGAACCAGAAGGCAAAATTCCCTTGTGTCAAAGACTTATAATTTTAAGATGGTGAAAAACGTCCCTTGAAGTGTACAGGTAATTTCATAAAATAAAATGTGCTCGTTTTGACAGAATAGTTTCGGACCTTAATGGCTGTCGTATATGCAATAACATCAGGTTTAATTCCAGCGTCAGCCATGTTCTTCAAAATCTGCATGGGAAACATGGTCATCTCATCAGAGAACTAAATGCATGACCATGATAAGAATAAGCTAAGAACAACAATATGTTCTCTCTGCACATCAATATTCAGGCAGACTATTATTTCGCAGTAATTATTTTGAAGTATGAATTTTATGGAATATGACATTACGACTTCATGAAATAACAACATCGACAACAAAGCTTTATCTCACTAGGGGAGGTCAGCTGGAATATGATTTCATGGTAATTGTCCAAGGCCACATAATCACTTTCCATGGCTATAATTGAAACATGACAACTTTGAATTTCCTCTATCGTCTATCTTGCCGCTCTAATTTTGCCTTGTAAATATTTTACTTTTCAACATTTTGGAGAAGAGTTTTTCTACTACCTGCTCTATTCTATGCCTCAGTAGATTTTTTAAGTACATAATCTCTTTGCTAAGCTGATTTATCAAGCTAACAAATTGCACTAATCGATCATATTAAGATTAACAAATACTTTGCAGCTGTTCTTTTAGTGCAAGTGATCCATAAAAATTACAAATATAATAAGAAAAAAAATGGTATTCCCTGTGGCAGTGTTACCAAAACATCAATCCTGATACAATTTGACTAAAAAGGTTTCCTAAAAAATTATGCAAAATAGATGCAAATATATAATACTTTAGATTAATTATAGTTTTACCTCAATGGCACCCTCCACGTTTGCTGATGCTCCACAGATATCTATCAAAATTGACCAGCTAATTTGATTAGGGGAAAGACCTACTGTTTCCATCTCTTTGATTAATGCTTTTGCATGGTAATAATCAGTACCACAGGCCTTCAGTAAAATATTGTATGTTGTTGTAGTTGGTGTGAAAGGGAACCTCTCAGCAATACTCAAGATGTGTGAATTAGAAATGCCACTTGGCATAGTAGTAACATTATGCACAAGTTCCTGTCCTATATTGTTGTTGCGGCCTTCACCAAATGACCCTAACATCTTTTTTCCCTTCCAAGAATGAAAAAAGCGAAAAGCCCTGTCATATTGGCAAGCTTCAACACAGGCATTTAAAATGATGTTGAAACACTGAGTATTAGGCTCACAGCCAGCCAAAATCATTTCTTCAAATAACTGAATTGCCTGCTCTACAAGCCCTGTATGTGCACAGGCATTGATTAATGATGACCATGCGACAATATTAAGAGAAACACCAGCAGAAAGCATGTCTTGCTTGATTGTTAGAGCCATTTGCCATAACCTCGCATCTGCAAAGACCTGAAATTGGTGTCAGGAGATGTCAAATGTACTATTTTTTGTTACTTAGTTGTTCACTGAAGAAGGTTGTAGATTCCATGCAATATCAATGAAATTGTGATGATGTTGAGTTGAGTCTACAATAATATACCTTTATAATTGTGCTGTAGGTAAAGACATCTAATTTTAGCTGTCCCACTGATTCCAAATGCTTAAGTTCCCTATAGATGTCTTGAGCCAGATCAACTCTTCCAGCAACACAGCATGCTTTCAGTAGGATGTTATAAGATGTCATATCTGGTTTTAAACCAAGATTCTGGATTTGTAGAAGGAATTTAGCCAATATGCAGTATTTGCTCAGATGAAGAAAAACTTTAATGCTCCTGCCAACTCTTGGCATGACAATAAAAGCATATGCTGTCAATTAATATATCAAGTTATGCAGAAGAAATCTAATTAGGGTTTTTTTTCTCACTTTTAAGGGATATCAAATGAAAATAATATAGACATAACTCATTCGATGTTGTCCAACACATAAAAAGTTATCGTGAGAAAACAAGAATTGTAAAGACAAGTGAAGTTTTCATTAAAAATAATATATGCATGAATGCATATCTCTGTTCTGGAATGCTGCCTTTTTCTTCTGTGTGTTCACATGTGTGTATATGTGCATATGACAACTATATTCGAAGGGAACAAAGGTTACCTGCATATTTTGATATAGATTTAATGTGTAGCTAAGATCATGAGCATTCACATTCATGAGGCTGTTGAAAACGTATATATTTGGGGTGATCTTCTGATTAAGCAAATCCTGCACCAGAAATTGTGTAAGTGTCCGCTACAATACACACTGGAGAAGTGAATAAATATTACAAAAACTTGTATTAAAATAATCCTTATTTTGTAACACATTTGTGCTAAAAGATTTAGTATTTATCTGTGGTAACCAATTAATTCTTGAAAACCTTTTAATTTAAAATGTCAATTAATCCAATGTAGTGATCATAACCACTAATAGCATAGCTCTACATTTAACAAGAGCAAGAGCAAAAGAGCACATAACCATGGAGGTTGTAACTTGTAAGTAATGCAGAACTCATAAATCTTAGAATTCTTTAAGACAAGTTGAAGTGAGTCAATGTAAACTGCCATAGAAAATACCTCATATATGTACCTAGATTTCATGTAATCACGACATAGACCACAAGCATCAATTATTGCCCGGTATATGTACATATTGGGAATATCCACGTGTTTCTTCGATAGCTCATATGTTTTCAAAGCAGAAATCAAATCCCTCCTTTTGCCAAATTCTGATATAATATTGCAGAACAATATCTGTGCATGGGGAAGAAGACATGCATACCTGAAAGACGTGGTAATATCATTCTTATCATAGGAAAGTCAACATATATCAACATATACTGACGTCACTAGTTTACACGATATAAACTAAAAATTAACTTCACAAAAGTATATACAGAACATATATTAAAAATCAAAGACAACACATTCAAATGGAATCAAAATGCTCTAGAAATTGAAACTCTCTGTCTTTTACAACAACATAAATCATACCTAACAGCTAAAATCGGGTTCCGACTAAGAACACAGCGTTTAATTACGTCAGACGGCTGAACAAGTCCCCTTATTGATATCTTGAAACCTGAAAGAAGAAATTAATGAATTTTATTCATCACAAGTCACAAAAATATCAATCATTACTTCTGGTGGTGGTAATAGTAGTACTAATACTATAACATATGTTCAGAATATACACTTAATTGATCCTAATTTTCTGTATCTCTTTTAGTTACATCAAATCACGTATCATATCTACATTTCTCTCCCTTCTATTTCTATCTCTCTAAGTGTCTAATAGCGTTCATAGATAATGTTTCATTACTCAATGAATGCACAGTATAAATGCTAGAGTTGTACATCCAAAAAAAGTAAACACCCACTAGAGTTAGTTCCTAGTAAGAATATATTAACATTTTATTACAACTATTAAATAAAAAATGTTTGTTGATCTTGAATTCACATTAAATTGATTTAAAAATAAATAAATATACCACATTTCTTATAATAACTATATATATGTGTGTATAAGGAGATTTTTATTTTCGTGCAATGTAAGAATTCAGAAATAAATTACACAACTAATAAAAAATTTTGCTAATTATGATTTCAGGAAAATTATTACTTTTTATATATAACCAAAATAGAGACAACTCCATTCAGAAGCCAATGATCAAACCTCAATCCTTAGTTAAAGCACACAAGTCTCAAATTACTTATGTTAACTACTTTAGGGTGATTATCTAAAAGTGGGCAAATTTATCATGAACGAAAATTTGTATGTGTATATTAAAGATAGATTATATAAAATAAGATTGTGAGGTGGATCTACACTACTTGGAAAAGGAAGCAAAATAAAAAGAAAATGGAGCCAAAAATAATTACGTGTGAGAATCTCCATTAGTTCGACAGCCTCCTCAATTTGGCCGCACGTGACCAAACGGCAACACTCCTTCGCAATGGCATCGATGGAAGAGGCATTAAGATGAGAAGCTAGAGAAACTGCGCGATCCTGCACTCTGTTGAGAGTGTGAACAACACTCCTAACCTTGTTCCCTCGAATTCCCAACAGAACCATCTTGGCCAGAACCTCAGCATCGACCCCAGAATCAATGGCATCCTCATCAAACACTTCAAATTCCTCAACGAGCTTGGAATCGGCGCTGAGAGAGAGGGGTGCTTGGAGGGCGCATGAAATGTTCCAAGAGGAAGAAAAAGGAGCGAGCTTTGGAAGAGAGTGTTTAATGGGGAAGCGATAGGGTGCTGCAGAAGAAGAAGAAGGAAAAGGGGTTGTGACAGAGGATCCAAGGATCACGAAATCCCTCATTATTGGTGATGATGTTGTGATTCGTGGCCAACCGTTTGGTTTGTTGAGGGAACTGTGATGGAAGGGTTTATATGGGTTTTGGAATTTGGATTGGATTGAATTTTAAAGGAGCATGTTTTTTCAACATTATCGTACCCACAAATTCCCTTTCCTTTCCCTTCACGCACCCCATATTCATCACTTTTCTGTAGAAAATATCTAGCAAGCATCTACCTGATGGACATTAATGACAAGTATCTTCTAAATGCAGATTTTATTATTTGGTTTTTTCTGGACAGCCAGATTTTTTATTTGTTACAATTTATTTAAAATGATAAATTCAAGTGAGACAAGTAACATAACAAAACTTACAAAACTGTATTATTTTTAATAAATTTTAATTAATAATAAATAATGTATATGGTATTCCACATTTATCTTCAAAAATTAGCATGTGCGCCAATTTCAGATAGACAATTAAATTAATGTAATTTAACTGAAATTGAAAAAGAAAATTGATAGTGTCTTTTAAGTAATTAAAATTTGAGGTGAATTTTCATCTGTAACTAGATTTGAAAAATGTCAAATATATTGAGACTGTTAAGTAGAAATTAAAAATTAATTTAAATATTTCAACTGAAATTCAAACATACACTTAGTATTGTTTTTGAGATGATTTTAGTTAATTCTCACTTTAAATATGTATTGCATAATATAATTGATTTATTACATTAACAGAATAATATAATTTTAATAAAACTTTAAAGTATGGATAATAATCTAATGTTATCTTTATCCTTCAATTTATGTTCCAGCCTAAAATATTTTCATAACCAATATATATATATATATATATATATATATATATATATATATATATATATATATATATATATATAAGGTTAGGTACCCTGAAAGAAAATTAAACTTTTGTTTGACAAAATTTCAGGATCAAATTTGGTTTTAAAACTTTCAACGCGACACCCACATATAATAAAGATTTTTTATCACAACAATTACTGTGTTTTAAGAACTTTTTTTTTCACTTGATTTATATAAGTTTGGTTTTCTTTATAAATCGTCAGTTATTATAATTTTTTTTACTTTTTGGTTAAATTTAATATGTTAAATATATTATTATAATTTAATTTAACTTAGATATTTACACCCAAAAACTACTTTAGTTTCACTCGCGTCGTTTATCATTTACAAAATATATTTCATATTAAACTTACATCTATTTTTTATTTTTATTTATAAATATATTAACTTACAGATTTAATCTCTTTGTAATTTGATTTGTGTTTTGGTTACCTTTTCTTGTTAGCAAAACACTTTTAATCTATTACAATAGTTCTGTTACATATTAATACGAACTAGAAATTAATTCATTTAATATACATATACTAATCAAAAGAGTATTACATTATAATTACACATGACATTTTAATTTGATAAAAAAAAACATATGAAATGAGACAATAAATTTAGTTCATTTATAAACAACAACAAAATTATAAAAATAAAAATAAAAAATACTAACACCTATATTTTTTTAACCCTGGACCATCATCTCTTTGAACTAGATCTAGGACTTGATAGATAGCAAACAAGTGGTTATCTAGTTCATAATTGATTACCCTATAACCAACTACATAACCTAAACACAATCCACTAATTGTCATTTACTATTCCATCCAAATTCAACATTTATCTTGTCTTCACTTACAAGAATTTTTCCATGGAAAAAAAATGGTTAAAGCAAGCACATAATGAGATCATTTTGTTCCATATCCATATCTCACATCCGCATGTAGAAAACCCATCTGAAAATAGATTAACAATGAAAAACCAATGACAAGTGGAGGAAGAAAATTGTTTCAAGTGATTGAAGCAGCAACACTAGAGAAGGAAAGGGAGAAGCATCAACTTCAATGGAAAAGGATTTACATTTTCTGTGAAATAAAACTTCATTTCTACAATTACATTGCTTTGAAAGAGATCACTTGATTGGTATTGGTGCAAGAATGGTGTACAATAAAAGAAATGTGACAATAATAATTGCACCCCCAAGAGTGAAAGTGGGACTATTCCAGAACATGAGGTTTGATCTCTCTGTTCTCTTAATAGGATCAACCTCCTCAGAAAGAGGGAATTCTGAACGCCTTGGATTCCAACTCACATACTTATCTGAAAATTTGGAGAAGGGTTTTTTGCCCCCTTGCTTCTTCAATTTTGACCATGCCTTGTCCCAATCTGTTGAAGATTTATCACCTGACACATTTAACCATAACCAACAATTATAATAGCTTGCAGTGACTTCTGCACTTTGTTTAATGGATTCAATACTTCTGGAAACAAACAAGTTGAAGAGTAAAAGTTTGATTATAGTGTCTGGGAAACAAATGATTCTGGTAATTTTCTCTGTATTTTCTTTAACCTTCTGCATGTCATTTGAAGAAAATTATCTTCTACTTCATTCATCCTATTTCCTTTCTTTGTAATGCAGAGCAAAACTATATTTGAACACAAATTCTCATTGTACTAAATAGTTGATAATTATTAGAGAAAAGAAAACTACAAGGATTGAACTCCAGATCATTTTGTTTGTACAAAAACTGATAAGACAAAATTTAGCTATTGTTCTTTTAGGTAATGTGTGAATGTTTTTAACCTAAAACTAAAATATCGTCACTTTTATGTTAGTAATTTTGATCTAAAATACTCTTCGTGTTACTCGATCAACAAAAAAGGATGAGATATTTTAGATTCAGATTAAAAAAAATCATACATTCAAATTCAAATTGTCTTACAACTCCCCCTTTCACACCATTCTCTGTTCCTATTTTGCTCTGAAAATATCACTACCAAGCAAAATACTATCATACATGCTCATCATCACTGTAATTAGGGAAAAAATGGAAAAATGGTGATTGTAGAACAGTAACTGCATACCCTTATCGTCTTTCGATTGAGATTCCTTGGAACAGAGAAGCTTGAAAGGTTGGTATCGTGAAGAAGAGAAACGATGCGATATGAAAGGTGGTGATGAAATATGTGAATAAACATCCATTTGCATGCAATTGAATTTGAATTTGAATTCCAAAATTGTTTAGGTGGAAGCCAGGAAAAAGATCATCACCTGTTTCTTATCCTTTCATTTGGATCTCCAAATTCATCACCTCCTCACAATTGTTCTTCCTTTTTTGCCCCTCAACCTCCACCTTAAAGTCAACCTTCATCTGTAAATTCTATTTTTTTATGATTTCAATTTGTAATTTTCCTCTCCCAAATTCATGATGCATGCTCTAGTTTCGGTCGTATATATTTTTAATTTCAATTATATAATTTGATTTTAATTGAATGAATATTACTTTTCCCGAAGAAGTATTAGTTTATTTAGATATAAAATTTATACTTACATGTATATGGCACTTCCATCTATTTAGAAATTTTTAATTTTTAAATGATTTTAAAAAAATATTAAAAATTTATAAACGATTAAAAAAAATGAAAAAAATAAAAGATAATAAAAAAATTTATTAAAGTTTGTCCAAACACTCGCATCACGTGACATCAATTTTAAAATAATTTAAAATATGAAAAATTTAAATAAAATGAGTTTTGAAAAATATCAAAAATTCAAATCATTTTTTAAATAGTTTTTTTAAAGAGAATTACGCAATTAAAGGCATCGTTCGTGAGATGTTAATATCTTCTCCGTACATAATCAACTTTTGGGTCCAAAACTGATTTGTTAACATACGACATTGTCTTATTTTTGTTGATTAATTTCCCCCATAATTATAGTCGCGATCCCAAACTTATTTTTTTCAAATTTTATTTTTAATTTCTCGTCTCGTCACGATTTAGTTCGGATCTCACGTGTAGCAAATGAAAAGAATAATAGGTTTTTACGCGCCTTGTACCGAATTAAAAGAGAAGCAGCAATGGAACATGATTTGTATGAGGTCCTGTGGTTAAGGGTCGCGGTGTGACCCACTGCTCCTTTTCTTTCACTGTCATTTCCTCATGTTCACAAAAACATTGCCCCCTCTCATCATGTCCCTTCAACTTCTTTCTTTATACCAATCTTCTCTTTAATCTTCATTCTTTATCTATCTAATGTACTACCCACAATCTATTTACGCCGCCAAACTATTCCACACCATATAACCCTCTTTCATATCGTCATTTTTGCCTTTCACACTTGTGACACACTTGGGAAAATGCGTATTCAAAACATTTTAACTTATACCACAAAGCTGTTTCTGTTCTTGTTTCGTGATCAGCTCTTAAAATGTCTTGCAAATTGCAATTTGTTTATTCCATTTGCACAAGTGGAACAACTAAAGTAGCAATTTTGCTTTTCGGGTATGCCCATAACATGAGAGGATGAAATGGACGTGAAGGAAGTTTGGTTTGGTGGTACTGACCTAACATTTACAACTACGCACCTCACTTAACCACACAATCCTTCTCTCTTTCTCTTCTTAGAAATTAGACTTCAATCTAAATTAGTTCATAAAGTTGGGTACTTTCATACTCTGTTATAGCTATATACCACGTTATCTAACACCGAAAAGGATTGGATATTTCAAGCATAAAGTTTAAATAAACATGCATTCATTGGTTGTTTGGTAACAATCACTACATAGGCAAAACAACGTTTAGTGAAATGAAGTATGATACTATCTCTCTCTTTTGTTATATTTAATTTGTCACACTGACTATAGTAACAGTTGAAGTTTTCAACCAATGGCAATGGCGCCCTCAACTCCATCTAGTGGCTCTGGCAAGAAGGTTAGAAAGCCTTATACTATCACCAAGTCTAGGGAAAGCTGGTCTGAGGAGGAGCATGACAAGTTTCTTGAAGCTCTTCAACTGTGAGTTCTTATTCTTTATTCTTAACTTAACCATAATGCTGCTTTACTTCACAAATTATTCCCTTATCAGTACTCCAGATTGAGTTATCAAAGTTCTGTTCTTTTCCGGTTTTTGAGAGAAGTATCAAACACAATCTGCTATTGAATTACTGACCTTTTTTTATTTTGTTATATATATTTTTGGGTGTTCAGATTTGACAGAGATTGGAAGAAAATTGAGGATTTTGTTGGTTCAAAGACAGTTATTCAGGTTAGGAAGCAGTTCTTCAGCTATGTTATCATGATTTGTGTATTCTGCTATCTCACCATGAGTTTTCTTCAGATTAGAAGTCATGCCCAGAAGTACTTTCTGAAGGTTCAGAAGAACGGGACAGTAGCACATGTTCCTCCTCCTCGTCCTAAGCGTAAAGCTGCTCATCCTTACCCACAAAAGGCATCAAAAAATGGTTTGTTTCTATTTCATACTATGATGTTCTGTTCTTTAAAAGTACAACATGCACATTCCTGACATGCTGCTTTCTGGGTTTGGCAGTTTTGGTGCCATTTCCAGCTTCCCTGGCATATGTTTCTTCCACGTGGGATGAAAATTTCTTGCCCATGAATTCTGGATCCAGCAGATCACTGCCCCATCAGGATGAACTCACCAATTTTCATGGAGATGAAGGCACGCGTGTTTCCTTTTATTCTTTCATATTTTTGGTTCAATTGTTTTGTTTGAGATGAAGAGTATCTGCAATGGATGTGCTAAATGGAACTTTCCACCACTTGTTTATGTTTTATGACGTCACTGATTCAGCTGATATTGGATCAAAGGGGGTGACAATAATTGGCAACAGCTGTGTTAGCAATGTTGGGAACTCTACTAGAAAGTTGTCTGCTACTGAAATGCCAAAACAAGGGAAACAGACTCAGGTGCTTCATGGTAATGATCTTACATCCGTTGATATTTGTTCATCATGTACAATATGCTTGCATAGTGAAATTAATAGCTGGTGGTGATTCTCATTTTGGCCAAATTTCGCAGGTTTACCAGATTTTGCTGAAGTTTATAGCTTCATTGGAAGTATTTTTGATCCAGACACAAAAGGCCATGTCCAGAAGCTCAAGGAAATGGATCCTATAAATTTTGAAACTGTGAGTAGAATAAACATATTTTCCTGACTAAGAAGAACTTTGTTTCCTGCATAATCGGTAATCTTCGTTAACATTACAAGGCATGTAAAAAGTTCTGTTAACATTATGAGAGTTACCTGTCCTTGAGCTTTGCATGAACCATACATGTTAATTGTCACAAGGTAGAGCTGCATTCACATTTATGTTATTGGACTTTAAACTTAACTCAATTTTACAAAATAACCGACTTATATATTATGAAATTTTCTTATATCCGGAGAACGTGAAACTTTAAATATATTCGCATGGATAAATAATGCACTGGTTGCTTTTCATTATCTCTTTTAGTTGTGATATAGAAGGGCATTGTTGTTTTTCTCTGTGACTAAGAATTGGCTTACAAATTTGGTGCTCTGCAGGTTTTGTTGCTGATGAAAAATCTCACTCTCAACTTGTCTGGTCCTGATTTTGTGTCCGTTGTAAGTTTCAAATTCAAATAAATCTCAGTCATGTATATCTATCTGCACTATTTGTGCTAATTTAATGAATCTCAGTCATGTATGAAGTTAATGCAAGGTCCTTTCACAACACAGTTAAAAGTGTGTTATTGAATGTTAGATTATAGAAGTTCATTTTCATTGTTTTGTACAGAGGAATGCCATTTCATCACACGATGGCAACACGGAATTACGGCAGGAATTGATGTCAAGAAATAGACAAACGATGTATCATGTCAAACAGCTCAACAAACGTTAATTGAACAGTGCGTGTTTTTTCCTCTGATGTTTTGTAGCTTTCCTTTTGTTTTCCATATTTCCCTTTGAATAGTAACATCTCCTACTACAGTGATCAAATTTGGATGGAAGACTGAAGTTTTGCTGAACCAGCACCAATGCATTCTCATTGCGAAGCTTGTAAATGCAACAAAACCATCATCACCAGGAGAATGGGTGTTAGAAATGCTACCAAAACCAAAAAGATACGAATGTGCACATGTTGCAGTGATTATATTTCCATTGTTTAACGTTGTGTTTGTTTTGAGCGATGTACTTTGTTAGAGAAAGGGTTACAAGGATTGATATGGTTTTAATTTGTATAAATAGTTTATGGGCTCCACATTCTCGTATCATTGGTGTATTATTATTTTGACACCTAACAAATTTCAACACGCATTTTATTTCCATTTGTTTCATTTTTTAGTTTTTTTTTTAATAACAACGTTAGCTTCTTCTTTTTAATGATAAAAAAAAACATTTTTTCTATGCTAATCACATTAAATTTGACGATAAACTCTCCAAATTTAACACAATCATGTTGGTTGTGTTTAATATCAACAATCACTGACATTTAATCCTAATCAATTAAGTCACCCCACATAATGAGTTATACCAAACTTTTTCTCTCCGTGAATATATGCTGTGAGTATTATTTAATATATGAAAATATGGTCTGATATTTAAAACTTCAATGTTATTTTATATAATGTTAAACTACGGTATAAAATTTGAAAGTAGGGTTTAATATTTTAAATTAAGGATTTAGATCTTAAAGAAGGGTTTAATATCATGGATTAAAATTTTAAATTAGTGTTTTGTATATCACATTAAGAATGAAAACTTTAAAGTAGGTTTAAGTATTTTAACTATGGAGTAAAATTTTAAAGTATGGTTTAATATGTTAAATCAGGAATTGGAATTTTAAAGTAGAGGTTAGTATTTTAACGTATAGAGCAAAGTTTTTAAATGGGGTTTAATAAACAATAAATAAAATATTGACAGTAATATACAAATAATAAATAAAATAATAGCAATAATTATAAATAATAAATAATCATAGTAATATATCAATAAAAAAATTTAAATCAAATAATATTGTGCTAAAAGTATTTTTTTTTTACATTATATGTATTTCTTTTAATCTAAATGATTTATCTTCACTCATTTTTTACTTTTTTTATATTTTTTTTATTATTAGAAACATCATTCATTGTGTTATAATTATATATATATATATATATATATATATATATATAATTATATATATAAAATCCACTTCGAACAACATCACCAAAGACACCACAACCAAGAAAGTGTATACGAACACCTAAAGCAGCCACAACAACACAATGCCATCACAACGAATGCCCTATACTGCAATTTAATTAATACCACAATGGAAAATTTGAAAATTTCAAATTTAGAATGGTGCATATGGAAATTATGAGGGTGCAAAACAAATAACCCAAACATATTCCCAAGTGGACGGACCTGAGCTGGGCCAAGCAAAAGAGGGGCCTGTATAAATACATAATCACCACTTCATTTTCTGCTGTTTTCTGCTGACAGTACCCTAAACCCTAGTTTTGTGAATAGCAGCAACCTTCATCAATGGCAGCAGCAGCAGCGAGGCCTCTCGTATCGGTTCAAACCCTAGAGGGCGATGCAGCCCCCACCGTCCCTCTTCCTGATGTCATGAAGGCTCCCATTCGCCCCGACATTGTCAATTTCGTCCACTCCAACATTTCTCGCAACAGCCGCCAGCCATACGCCGTCAGCAGGCGCGCCGGTCACCAGACCTCCGCCGAGTCCTGGGGCACGGGCCGCGCCGTTTCGCGTATTCCTCGTGTCCCCGGCGGCGGTACGCACCGCGCTGGCCAGGCCGCCTTCGGCAACATGTGCCGCGGCGGTCGTATGTTCGCGCCCACCAAGATCTGGCGCCGCTGGCACCGCAAGATCAACGTTCAGCAGAAGCGCCACGCCGTGGTCTCTGCCATCGCCGCCTCCGCGATCCCTTCCCTGGTCCAGGCCCGCGGCCACCGCATCGAGTCTGTCCCTGAGCTTCCCCTCGTCGTTAGCGACAGCATCGAGAGCGTGGAGAAGTCCAAGGAAGCGGTGAAAATTCTTCAGAAGATCGGCGCGTTCCCCGACGCGGAGAAAGCGAAGCTGAGTCACGGAATTCGTCCCGGTAAGGGAAAGATGAGGAACCGTAGGTACATTTCACGCAAGGGTCCTCTTATCGTTTATGGATCCGAAGGTGCTAAAGCGGTTAAAGCGTTCAGGAACATTCCCGGTGTTGAGATTGCAAATGTGGACAGGCTTAACCTTCTGAAGCTTGCACCCGGTGGCCACCTTGGGAGGTTCATTATTTGGACCAAGTCCGCGTTTGAGAAACTGGATTCCATTTATGGGTCTTTCGACAAGGTCTCTGAGAAGAAAAAGGGCTACGTGCTTCCCCGCCCCAAGATGGTTAACTCGGACTTGGCCCGCATCATTAATTCCGATGAAGTTCAGTCCGTGGTGAGGCCCATCAACAAGGAGGTTAAGCGCGCTACTCTGAAGAAGAACCCTCTGAAGAACCTCAATGTCATGTTGAAGCTGAATCCCTATGCTAAGACTGCTAAAAGGATGGCTCTTCTCGCTGAGAAGCAGCGCCTTGTGGCTAAGAAGGAAAAGCTTGATCAGAAGCGCAACATTGTTTCCAAGGTTAGTGATTTTATGATTTCCGAATTAATCCTGATTCTGCTGAATATTAATTTTTATCAAATGAATGTGCATTCTGGTGATTGTTGTTACGGTAAGCGTTTAACTGTTAATCGAAACATATCCTTGGTTTATGTGGAAACTGAGTTCGCACGCTGTGGGTTGTGTATGTTTTAAATGGAGGTTTTTTTTTTATTCTATTGTGTTTTTTAGGTTTATCATTCGAACATTAGTAATTGTAGATTTAAAATGACATTGGTTTGAATGTTTCATCTTAGGAGGAGGCTTCTGCTATTAGAGCTGCTGGAAAAGCTTGGTATCAAACAATGGTGTCAGACTCTGATTATACAGAATTTGAAAACTTCTCTAAGTGGTTGGGTGTTTCCCAGTGAACTCTTCTGAATTATGATTAGTTTTTGTTTTGTTACTTTCTTTAGATTACATTTACAGTTTTGATACGGTAGTTATGTCATCCAGGTAAACGTTATTTTTATTGTCACTCTGATGCTGTTTAAAACAAGTATGGTTTGCATAATTTTAGAATTTGATTGTAGAAGTTCTCTGCTCATTTTCCATGTGCTTTTTGCAATGTAATTGATATTTACAACCGAGGATATCTCAATTGACCGAGAATCTCCAAATTATCTTATCTAGAGATGAGCTTGTAGAAAATGGAGATTGCGTCAGATTTGAATCATAAATGAGTGTAAAAATTATCGTGTAAGATAAACGGATACAGACACAAACTGTTTATAATCCTGACGAATCGAACAAGAGTTATCTTACTCTGTGTTCAGCTTATAAGTTGAGATAAATTGTGTTCAACTTTAACAATATCTACCAAAAACGTATTACAAAATTGTTTTCACTGATAGGAGGGACAATACAACATATAGAACATGGATTTGTAGAAATATGTATAGATGTTGAGCAGTTTAGGATAACAGAATTTTGCATAATTTGAAATCCCTTTCCCTTCTTCGGCTGATGGTTTTACTCTACCAATTTGCTTGGTAGGGTTTTCCAGTCCCAATTTTAAAACCTCCACCATCTTCATAACTTTCAGCTCCAACTCTTTGAAAACATTACTCTTGTGTTCACTCTTACCGATAAGGCAACACAAAAATTACATGCATCTACCCATTTAAGCCTGCACGGATTCATTGTATCACTTCAACTTTCTCGTGTACCCTTTTTCACCAATGGCATCCATCGATGACTTAGTTTAAACCTTCATTCTTTAGGCACCTTGTTCTACATCGGCCTATTTTGTTACCACTAAGAATATCTTCTTCCTGCACCTTCATATAATTGTGAAATGTCTTATTTACCTTCATTGGTGTCTCTTCCTTCACCTCCACCGGCATCCCTTTTTCTTCTTCCACCTTCATTGGTGCCTCCATCTTCATCCTCCAACTTCATCAGCGCCTCCTTCTTCCACCTCCACTAAAGCCCCTTCCTTCACCTTCACCTGCGTCCCTCACTCATTACCAACTTCTTCCACTGACCTCTCCTCCCATTCATCTTCATCCTCCAAAAATTATTCTGGATTTCAAATGCAAAATATTAAATGCATTTTAGATTTATTTGTATTTCAAAATGTACGATCTAAAATTTATAATTGGAAATACAATTTTTGTATTATAGATTGTATATTCCGAAATACAATTTTTGCATTCTGGATTATATATCCCGAAGCATCTCCGGATTATGCTTTTCGGAACTCAGAAAGAAAAGTGAGTAAAATTGAAAACTTCAAGAGTATGGAAGTGCAAGACAAAATTGTGGAGCTGCATGAAGAAACTGCTTGATTAGGGATGTGTTAGGCCCAACTATTGATGACACTATGATGTTAAACTCTACGTTGCAGGTTCTTCTTTCACAAAGCCGAATCTACCTTTCTGGTTGTCAAAGGTATCTTTGAGAATCATGTGGGGCATAAATATAACTACAAATTAATCTTGTGGAGCTTCCCTAATGAGAGTTGGTTGCATAAAGATTCATGTTCATGGTGCATTTGTCCGTTTCAATCCTGACATGATTTTATGTTTTTTACTTTCTCCAACATGATTTTTCCATATTGTTATATCTCAAAATTACTATTAACAAACATCTAAACTAATGAACTACAATATATAATTTTCAGAATAGTTTAGTTTGGAAAATATAATAATTTTTAATATGTAAAATTCATGTGTAATTTATTAGTAAAGAGTTCAAGACTATTATATGAATTCGTGATATTATCATCATTACTCTTAAACATAATATATATAACCGGATAAAAGATGGTTAAAAATTTAAGATCAGCTAGAAGTCTTACCTTGGTTAAGACCTAGTAAATGCAAGCGGAATGACTTACAAATTTAAAAGTTTTAAGTTGGAATTGATGTTTTAATATTTTACACAAGTTTGTCATAATTCATCAGTATAGAATCTTCTTACTCATCTTTTCTATAAAAAAACCTAACAAAATTATATCAACTAGAATAAATCATAATATATTATACAGAGATATAAAAGGGTATATAATTATCAATAATAGTATATTTTTGTAATTACATAATATTTTTTTTCAACCAAGCTTAACAACAGCTATTTTTTCATAATATATAATAAATATTCAAACAAATACCCTTATCAAACATTTAAATTCTTATAGAAAACATAAATAAATCAATTTTCATGATTTTTTATTGTGACAAATCTTTGTATTAATTGAGTATAATACGATGATACCAGATGTTTTAAGTTAGATACAAAAATCAGAATGAATATGTAGACATTCACACTTTCTCCATTCTCCATACTTGTTCCCATATTAAATATTAACATGTGTTTCATTTATTGGATAATCTAACCGATTTATATTAACATATAGTGGTTTAACATATAGTGGTTAGTCTTGTAATTCGCCTCTAAAATATACATTTAATTTTTTGTATACTTTTTTATCTTTATTTTATTTTTATTTGATACTCTTATTTTATATTTATATAATTATAATTTATTTTTTATATTTAATATTAGAAAACAAAAGATGAGTATTATTTTAACATTGAATACATAATTATTTTCTCTTTTCTTTAATTTTTTTTAAATAAGTCATTTAATAAATATTTTAAATAATAAAAGAACGGATAAAAGATGTGAATAAGAGTGTATTCAATCAATCTCCAATCAAATTGGAAATGAAACAAAATTTCGTACTCATTAAATTTGAAGATAAACTCTTTAAAAATAAAATAGAATAGCCGAACTCACCTCCATTTCATTGTCATCCTTATTATACACCAAAAGTTATTAGAACTTTTATTCTTTAACAAAAAGTATATATATATATATATATATATATATATATATATATAATTACTTTTATCTACAAAATCAACACGTTAAACAAATTAACCTATGTCAATACACATTTAAAAGCGTCGTGAAATCTAAAAATGTAAAATTTGTAAGCTCAACCAACTGATTAAAACAACATATTTCTAGTTATGATTGCAAAAAGTCCACAATACAAAAAACAATACATTAATAGAGTGCTACCATAGTTTCCTTGTTTATATAGATATAATATACCTATCACAATAAAAAAAAATTCTCCTTAAGAGAATAATTCAATTAAAAACAATAAAAATACATTCTTTTGAAAGAATAATTCAACTAAAAAGAGCTTTTGCGAGTTTGTCTTTATCAATAACTTAAATTGGTACAAAATATTTATAAATTGATATAGTATTTTTTATATTAACTTTAAACATTTTAGGTAAACGAAATTTTATTTTTAAGAATTTAACATCAATATAAATACGTTGTTGATTATTATTTTATTTTATAAAATGTATATTAAACATTTATTATTAAGTATGACAATTTGATTGTAATAAACATGATATAAGTATAATAATATAAGTATGACAATTTTGATTATAATTTAGCTTACTTAATTTCTACCGCAATCAGCTTGCCATAGAGCAGAAGTGTTACAATTCAGTAATGTTTTGACTTATCTAATCTATTCAATTGTTGGTGTAATTTGTAATAATATATAATTTAATTATTTATATTAATTTACAATTTTTATGTCATATTTTACATTTTTTTATCATTTTATCACATACATATTATATGACATCAAAATTTTAAATTTAGTTACTGTCAAATGCTGCTATAATATAATTATGGTGATAAAATCATATTTAACTTTAATTAGGATTCCAATTAAGGTTAAAACCACATCCTTCACACCAGATGAGAATTTTTTGAATTCTATCACTCAGAAATATTTTCATCTTTAAAATAGTAAGATTAACTCTTAGTTTTGCATTATATTAATTGCTTTATCAACTATTTACTATTCAGAAATTATATAACAGAAAAAGTTAGACAATCCTAGTTTTTGAAAAAATAAAAATCTAAAACAGTTCTCCTTCAAAACATCTATGAACAAATCTGAACATCATGTATGTACAGAAACAGGAGAATGGAAGTATAGATTCTAGTATGAGAGAATTATATCAAATATTAAATTACTAAATTGTCACTGTTTTTGTTAACTACACAATTTTATTAAGTTATAGTCTTATTTTCTATTATTCATTTTCCGTTGAAACTGATTATTAATATTTGACTTTCTAACTCAACTCAAGTACAATATAATAGATTTTATGTTCTGCACTTCTATATTGATTGATATCCCACCAGTAAATTTTTTTACATTTTTATTTAATTACCAATTTTCACCCAAATAAACCTACTCTGCTAATTCCTAAAAAGAGTAAAACTTAATCTTTTGAGTATATTTTTCATTTTAGAATAATTATCGAGAGATTGTAAATATATAAAAATATTGTATATATATTATTGTTTTTTCTGGTAATGAGTTATGTTTCGTACACTATTTGATATATTGTAATTCTATATATAAAACATTAATCTCACTCACATAAGATATTAGACACTATTTTTAACCCAAAATTTTAAGATAATAATTTTATGAGTATTTTTAATTGATATATTGATATAATATTTAACGTTATCTCTTCTATTTTTTATCTAACGTGTGATTTTTAATTACACTGGATTTTTTCATCAACTCCATCCTATAGCATTGATGCTTTTCTAATTGTGGTTATTATATAAACATTGTCCTATTAATTTTAACCTAGTTGGAGTAGGTAAATATAGGTATATACATAGACAAATTAAAAAACATGATAGAGGAAGATATGTTATAGCAATGAAACTTCTTTAATGCAACTAATAAGTACAATTGGTCATAGTAGAACCACTAACCTATAATTAGTTTGTCACTTATCCAACTTGCTTTTGCAAAATATAGCATAGCAAATTTCAAAGTGAGGTTCCTTTTCACCTGTTGGGGGTATCCTGTTTCCATTACGTGGAACGCAAATTAAGCTTTTCAGCAACTTGGTTTTCGTTCATAAAGAGAAACCTGGTGCCAACCTATGAATTCTCGAAACAAAAGTTGAAATTGGACCACATCACCAAATAGCATCTTCCACTAACCAACAATGTTCCTCAAAGAAACTTCACAAACATCCAATAATGTCACAAAACTATGCTTCTAATTGCGTCACTTACTTAATTTGAAATTAAGATTACAAACCTCCACTTCGTGTCGGTAACACCACCTTCTCTATGCATGGCTAATGAACTCTTTGTTGTCAATTTTTTTAAGGAAATCTCAAGTGATTCTAGAAGGATGCAAATATAGATACAATTATATATAATGTTTTGTGTTGTCTTAATCTCATCCCAATTCTGCACTACCTTTGACTGTACGCATTAAACTATCACTACGAAGCCAAAACATTAGTGGGATTTAGCATGTGAACATTGTCCAATAATGTTTGAAGTATAGCACTTGTCAACTTTATCATAATCTTTTATTTTTTAAATCATATTGTTTGTAAACTCGTATGATATATATTTTAAAATTTCACACACTGTGCTAAGCACTTCCCATTCTTTATCATTAAAAAGGAAATAACTGTAGGTTTATATATAGATATATCTTAGTGTGCATGTGTGTTTCTTTTTTTTTTTATTCTCAAAATGATATTTTTTCTTATTATGGGTTATGAAAAAAAATTATGTTGTAATACTATAAAGTCTCAATATTTTATAAATTTTTAATTTTTAATAAAACATACCGACTGTACTTATTTGAGTTTTTCTTATAAAAGGTGAAAGGGGTGAAATTGTAAATTGATAGCTAAAGAAACTTTAAGAAAAACAAGAAGTACGGAAAAATGTAGTTCCGTACATGAAAATTCAACGACGACCACGGCGATGATTTTTGAGGTATTTCCATTCATGTGCAGTTATTAATGTTATTTAACAAATTCAAGAAACTTCAATATTCGGATATAGAGGGTACTCTATCTATTACCACTTTGTAGGGTTAAAGTTTGGTAATATTCTAATGAATCAGCTTTCCAAAGTAAAGCTAATAGCATCATTTCTTAACTTGCATATAATTTACGTTTCTATGTGAATTATATCTTGTGTTTGTAGTGGGGTTACCGGAGTGGAAAAGAAAAGGAAAGAAAAAAAAAATATATATATATATATATATAATTTTGCTTATATTAAAAAAAATGTAATTGAAGTGATAAAGTGTTTTTGTAATATATATATATATATATATATATATATATATATATATATATATATATAATTTAAAATAAAACTATTTCTTAGTCATAGGAAATTAAAGCATACTCAAACACACGTTTTAGATTATTTTTCTTCTAACTTTCTTAAATCTAGTTGCATTTAGACTTTTTAGTTTAAACATCATCAGGATTCCGACTTGATAAATATTTATCATAAAACAACGAGTTTTAGTCATAGGCCGAGGTGACGAGCATTTGGGCCGAGGTGGCCGAGGTAACGAGCATTTGGGTCGAGGTGGCCGAGTTAACGAGCACTTGGGCCGAGGTGGCCGAGGTGACGAGCAAATATCACTGGATTTTAGGAATAACCACCCACATGCGAGATTTCAGGATAGAATAGTGAAGAAGTTGGTAGGTTGGTTAGCTAAAGATCTGGCATTAAAATAGCAGTTTAAAAACTAAAGGACTCTATATATACATAAGGGATTAAGGAAAAAAGGGGGGTGAACTCAGGAGGGAGAGAGAAAATTATTGTTCTGGTTTGGCCATCATTCCTAGACCGGAACATTGGCGCCCACCGTGGGGCCCGGTAAAACGAGGTCCCAACCACAATAACGTAAAAAAATCACGATGATAAAGTACTCCACGAAAAGCATCTACGGCGGAGTTGGCAACGTAGAAGAGACGACAAAGGTCTTTTGATTCTCGACGACAAGGGCTCGTGATGATCTCTGATGAGGTTTCAGCAGTGGCAGTCTTGACGAAACTGAATGGAGAGGTGAGCTCTAGGCCGACCTCGAGCAAGAAGGGCTTCGACATTAGTGATCCTAAAATCTCCCCCACAAGCACGATGTTAGACAGAGAGGTAGGCTCTGGACCGACCTCGCCACGAGCGAGTTGAAGTCTCAGTACACTGAGAGCTGGCCGACCTGACCGACCTTGCTACGAGCGAGTTGAAGCCTCAGTACGCTGAGAGCAGGCCAACCTGACCGACCTCGCCACGAGCGAGTTGATGCCTCAGTACGCTGAGGACTCTCCTCCGTTCGACCTCGCTACGAGCGAGTTGAAGCCTTAGTACGCTGAGAGCTGGCCGACCTGACCGACCTCCCTACGAGCGAGTTGAAGCCTCAGTACGCTGAGAGCAGGCCGACCTAACCGACTTCACCACGAGCGAGTTGATGCCTCAGTACGCTGAGGGCTCTCCTCGGTCCGACCTCTCTACGAGCGTGTTGAAGCCTTAGTACACTGAGAGTTGGCTGACCTGACCGACCTCGCTACGAGCGAGTTGAAGCCTCAGTACGCTGAGAACAGGTCGACCTGACCGACCTCGCCACGAGCGAGTTGATGCCTCAGTACGCTGAGGGCTCTCCTCGGTCCGACCTCGCTACGAGCGAGTCGAAGCCTCAGTACGCTGAGAGCTGGCCGACCTGACTAACCTCGCTACGAGCGAGTTGAAACCTAAGTACGCTGAGAGCTGGCCGACCTGACCGACCTCGCCACGAGCGAGTTGATGCCTCAGTATGTTGAGGGCTCTCCTCGGTCCGACCTCGCTACGAGCGAGTTGAAGCCTCAGTACGCTGAGAGCTGGCCGACCTGACCAACCTTGCTACGAGCGAGAGAATACCTTAGTACGCTGAGGACTCAACTTGGTCCGACCTCACTACGAGCGAGAGAATACCTCAGTATGCTGAGGACTCAACTTGGTCCGACCTCGCTACGAGCGAGAGAATACCTCAGTAGGCTGAGGACTCAACTCGGATCCGACCTCGCTACGAGCGAGAGAATACCTCAGTACGCTGAGGACTCAACTTGATCTGACCTCGTTATGAGCGAGAGAATACCTCAGTACGCAGAGGACTCAACTCGGATCCGACCTCGCTACGAGCGAGAGAATACCTTAGTACGCTAAGGATGCAACTTGATTCGACATCGCTACGAGCGAGAGAATACCTCAGTACGCTGAGAACTCAACTTAATCATTTTATCTTACTTGTGTCAGTACGCTGAGAACTCAACTTAATCATTTTATTTTATGTGTTATGTTGAGGTCTCCCTAACGCCGACCTCAGCTAGATCATTTTATATATTACTTGTCTTATGCTGAGGTCTCCCTCGGGCCGACCTCAGTTTAATCATTTCTATCTCGAGGTCTCCCTTGGGCCGACCTCAGGTTGATCATCTTACTTGTGTTCTTTTGAGGTCTCCTTCAGGCTGACCTCAACTTAATCATTTTACTTATCTTATGTTGAGGTCTCCCTCGGGCCGACCTCATATGTTGAGGTCTCCCTCAGGCCGACCTCATATGGTGAGGTCTCCCTTAGGCCGACCTCAACTTGATCATTTTACTTATTTTATGTCGTGGTCTCCTTCGGACCGACCTCAGCTTTATCATGTTATATATTTACTTGTCCTATAGTAGAATATGTGGACGGTTTATGGCAATCTTTCATCCCAGCAAGTTGAGGACTCAAGGTTGGAGGACTTTGTACCGTCCAGGGAATGGCCGACCTCAACATGCTCATCAGGATTCCGACTTGATAAATATTTATCATAAAACAACGAGTTTTAGTCATAGGCCGAGGTGACGAGCATTTGGGCCGAGGTAACGAGCACTTGGGCCGAGGTAGCCAAGGTGACGAGCAAATATCACTGGATTTTAGGAATAACCACCCACATGCAAGATTTCAGGAGAGAATAGTGAAGAAGTGGGTAGGTTGGTTAGCTAAAGATCTGGCATTAAAATAGCAGTTTAAAAACTGAAGGACTCTATATATACATAAGGGATTAAGGAAAAAAGGGGGTGAACTCAGGAGGGAGAGAGAAAATTATTGTTCTGGTTTGATCATCATTCCTAGACCGGAACATATATATATATATATATATATATATATATATATATATATATATATATATATATATATATATATATTTTTTAAAATAAAACTATTTCTTAGTCATAGGAAATTAAAACATACTCAAACACACGTTTTAGATTATTTTTCTTCTAACTTTCTTAAATCTAGTTGCATTTAGACTTTTTAGTTTAAACATCATCTATCTTTGTGCAACATATTATCATTATATTTGAAAAATAATACGATAAATTGATCGTGTTTTTATTAAATATTTTTTTAGTCTTTAAACTTTGTCGTGAACTAAAGATTTGTTAGTCTCTTAAACTTTAATACATTTTGTTTCGCACACTTTAAAAGTAAATTGATATAGTTGTGATATATCCAATTATATTAAATTTTTTTTGTGTCAAATATGTTTTACGATGACATTTGAGTTGTTTGCACTGTTATGACACGACTCAAGTGTCAATATGTGACACTATTTAACAAACCCACAAAAATTAACTCCCTTAAATTAAAAGGATTATATTAATTCATTTTAAAAATTTAGGAATAAAAATGTATCAAAATTTGAGAGAGATAATTATAATTTCGTATGTAAGTTCAAGAACTAAAAACATGTTTAATTTTTTTTTAAGATATAATTATTGACAATAATTCAGAATCAATTGTCTACATACCTCAACCCAATTGGTTGCCTCTTATGTCATCAATTGTTGATATTATTTCACCATAACTGTTTGATTCTACTTTTTAAAGACTTATTCGTTGAATTAAAATTAGAGATAGACACTCGTCGTACTACTTTCACTAATTGATAGCTACATGTTAGGAACTAATATGACATGATTAATTTCTTACAATCTATCAGACACCGTTTTTATTTTCATATCGCAAGCTAGTTCACAAGATTTTCCATTGACTTTTACTACCTAATATCTAAGTTCGAATACGAATAGAGTCAATATCATCTCTTCTCAAAGTCTCAATTCAACACACAATCCACAACCTCTCAACATAGTACTTGCCTATTGAAAATAGCTATATTTAGATAACATCTCAATAATTCATATCATTCACATGAATTTAAATCATCACACCACAGAATATATATATACATATATATATATATATATATATATATACATATATATATATATATATATATATATATATATATATATATATATATATATATATGCACATTATGTCAATTAAAATCATCATGTACCTAGAGTCATACATACTCCATTCAAATTCATTACTTAGTCATTCACTTCTTCTCACTCAGTGAGCTTATAAGCTCACCCAATGAGACAAGTCTTTATTAAAATAAAGGTTTGCCTAGTGAGCGTACCCACTCATCTAGCAAGACACCTATGAAGGTATATTTGCTCAACAAGCCATAATTCGCTAGGCGACCAACCCTTTATGAGTTAATTAAATTTGGATTAAAAGATTTTTTCTCAGTGAGACCAAACTCGTTCAGCGACCATGTTACCCTTAGCTCTCTATTTTTAATGAAATGAATTTCACTTGAATGATCCAAAAATCTAGAAGACTTATTTAAAGGCTTGCCCAACGAATAAAACGATCTAAGCTCACTAGATTATAATACCAAAAAGGATCATTGACAATGGAGGGGTTGCCAAGTAGGGAGGGAGAATTTGTATTTTTTAGAGAGAAACATTGAGAATGATTTGCAAAAATGGTGGTTGGACTATCAAAGTCATACCTGTGGCAACAATTGAGAGCTGAATGACCAAGTTCGTTTCATATTTGACTCTGGAGTTTAGAGTTGGACTAAGATGAAGATGATTACGAAGAAGATCTATTCTAATTCTTTGAATCATAAGATCCATAATTTTGATTATTGTTCTGAGATTTGGAAAAAAACAAATTGTTAGATTTATTAGAAAAGCCAACATTTCGATTTCTTGAAATGTTAAGAGTAAAGTACCAAAAGTTTGATTAACATTAACTGTCAACAATCTTGAACTTCTTTATGCATTCTTTTTGATTGAGCACTATATCCTATATTTCTTTTACACAGTGTGGATCAACATAAGACAAGATGGAGGTAATTAAGCCATCATATTCTTCACACAAACCACCATCTAAAGTAATTTCTATGTGTTCATCAATGGAAATAGGAGATCCTATAGCAGCTAAGAATCAACAATTTTTTTGGTGTCAAGAAGATATGCGGTGACATCGTAAGATACCATATAAGATATAAGAGAGTAAGAATGATTTTATATATTTAATTAAAAAAAAAGTATAAATATATAGAAAATAGGATACTCATGTAATATTGTTATATAATACAACAAGTTTATTTAAGTGAATGTATGCATAAGTCTTTACACATAATAAGAAATAAGAGATAAAGAAATCAGATTGCAGTTAATTTGTTTATAAGGTAGGGGATGTTGATGAAAAAGTTATCCATATAAAAATGTGTCAAAACACATTTAATTGATATTTCATTCAACTACTAATCATTACTATCTTCACCCTTATCCCCTTTACAAAAATTAAAGTGAATGACAGAACAGAAGTAACCATACTTACTAAGTACAACCGATTAAGAACATATACAATAGATGAATATGGTTTTAAGGTTTTAATTGACTCATGTCTCATTTCCTCTTACTCTTGGCAACCTTATCAGTTATTATGTTTTCAATGAAAGTAATGATTGTAGCATACCAGTGGACACAAAAAAATGAAAGGAGAGGAAAGATGTGCATGTCAGAACAAATAAATAATAAAAAGTCCAACAGCCCCACTGGTGAACACGTTCACAATTTTCATATATTCACATAACACTTAGCAGAGAAATTAAAGCTTCTGTTTTTAAGGACTTAATTATAAATTTTTACAACTAGAGGTCCAATAGTTTTCTTATAAAAACTGGAGAAGCTTTAGGTGAAGTTTAACAACAAAAATAACTAAATTCACGTGTTTTTTAAATTGAAATCCATTATTTATAAATATTAAAATTAGTTTAAAAATAATTTTTCAAATATTAATCTTTGATAAAAAAAAATGTACTTTGGTAAAAAAATAAATTATGATAAAATAAATTGGTATCCACAGTAAGAAATAAAGTTTAGGAGGCATAGATGTTTCCAGTTTTCATCCACCGAAACGTTTGTCTCGTATTTGAAGCCTTTCCCTGCCATTTTCAAGAACATGTTTGGACCGCATTTGTTGTTATGCTATATTACTGGTGTACCGCCACTCAACTCAATCACCTTTCCCCCTACCAACTACAGTTGTACAACCTATGTCAACCTAAAAATTTCAACTTTAAACTACCATAAAAACATACTTCTTCTATATTTTGTTTATTAACTAAATATGCTTTCTTTCTCTTAACTATTATAAAAAAAAAGTTATGTTTTATTTCTAAAATAAATAATAAAGCATTTTGTTTTATGTTTTATCAAAATTCAGTAAAATACTTTTTCAATTGATGAATATTTCAAAGGAATTAACCGGATAGTGATAAGGTAAATGTAATATAAGTCTGACTCACATTTTCAATCCAAAATATTAAGCAATATATAAAAAATAATATTCAATTTTTTTTATTTTTCTGGACCACAACCTTTTAAGTCAATCACCAACCAAGATGAATTAGTGGTTTTAATACGAATTTAGATTCTCTCTTGATGTGTTGTTGCTATGCTATATCTTCAAAGATAAGTACTGATTTGATGTTAATATATTAAAAAAAGTTAAAGCATCAAGTGTATTTTTAATGCTTTATAGAGGACAAAAATAGAAAAAAAAAACAGAGAATTTAGACTTAACCGGTATGTTTTAGAATAGAGGATTTATTAAAAACTAGTCATATAAATGTAATTTAAGTTCAATCCATATAAGCAATTGACATCACTCTCAATCCAGCACCTTAATGAATAAGTTTATGAATCTCCTAAAGTAATGAGTTTATGAATTTCTTTTTTTTTATATGATGCTTAACTTTATCAATTTTACTTAATATGAAACTTAGACTCACACTTAAATTTTCAATATCAACAAATATTATATATGAAAATTATATTATAGTTTAATATGAAATTTCATTTGCCACATAAAAAATATTTCATGTCATTTGTCGAAAATGATACATAATTTTTATAAAATATAAATACTAAATACTTTATAATTTAGTTTAAAGACAAAATATATTTTTTTTATAATAATTTATAGAAAAAATATATATATTTAACTTTTTTTTAAATCTCATCCAAAACAATGGTAAAACTTTGTTTAACACCTCTTCAAACATGGATTAATTTTCTTGATGTTAAAAATTTATGTAAAAGTTCAAATCTCACGATAAAAAAGTTGAACACGATAAAAAAGTTGAACACCATGTAATAATAAAAACACATAAATCTATGTCTTTAAGGTTTTTGGTTGATTTTGATATTAATTTCTTTTGTCTAAATTGAACTTTGTATCTTTGTAGAAATCCTTTCGTAAAAGATTCAACAAAACTTAGAGAGACTCAACCAAAGCGATGGTGAAACTTTTGGGCACAATTTTTTCTCTTTCAATGTAGGTACCGAAGATCTCTAGCAAGTTTCTTACTATCCACGCCATGATGGTTGGCACTACAATTAGGGATATTCAGTGAAGGCCGTTTAACTCTGTATCAACAAAACCTAACTTCGAAACTGTTTGATTTGTTGGAGACATAGCATAAAACCATGGGACATGACAATTTGGGTACAAGACTGCATTCTTATACCTATTATCAATGGAACTTGCTTATTACTTATGTGCACACCAAATATCTGATACAATTTATCCATTTGTTTAAACTATAGTGTTTTATTGCATTCTCTTGTACAATGGGTACTATACTCTCTTCTTTCCTACTTCCTTCTTGGTAGTACAATTTCATTAAATTTTATCACTATTTTTAATCATAAAATATGCATTATCCAGGAAAAAACATAACAGACGTTGCAATCAATGTATTTAATTACTTTATTTTGGTATACGATTTTATTACATTAGGTGTTAGGTTGCCCCAAGTAGTAACTACAATATGTGGTACAGACATGTTAATTCAATTTACCACAATAAATTCTAATTTACTCACTTCACATTTTATTATATTTTAATATTATTTAGTTTACATTCTTGCAATTCTTATAAACTTCTGTCACTTTACAAGCTTTAATAAAATATATTTTTATTTATTACGTGCTTTCACTGTCACATTGTAATTTAGTTTTTAAGAAATAATTGTAAGTGATTTATGATTATTATTTTTCCAGATATATATATTAATCGACGATACAAATTTACACGCATTTAAACAAACACATGTTAATTTTTCTTAGACGGTTATTTACTCACTTTATTAAGATGGAAAGATAAACAAATATGTTTTCTTAAAAAATATAATCCCAATTGAAATAACGTATTCAAATATTTCATGTCGTTAAGGAGAAAAAAGTTTATCGAGAATTTAAAGTTTAAAAAAAAGTGCCATTTACTTTTTAAAATATAATACCTTTTAAACATGTTGTGTTACTTTGATTGAATAACTCATACTATCAAGTTGCATTTTAGTTCTGAAAATAAATTATGAATATTTTTAAAAGTACACACCACCACTACTTTAACTATTTATATTTTGTCTCCTTTAAGTTAAATTAAATGTAAATAGATATAATTGAGAATATTTCAAAACATTTTTTTGGCATAAAATGAATAAATTTAATAAACTTAGCTATTCTATTTATAATCTAAATCTATCTATCTATGGATACTACAGAGGAAGAATATATCTATAAGACAAAATTTTACTGTTTCTAGAACATTTCATTTCCAATGTTACCCTCGATCAGATAATTTCTTTTGTATTCTTTTCAAGTGTTTTTTGTTGTTTCTTTTCTTTGGTAAATATTCCGTTCAAGCTCTTATATTCGGATTACTGTTACTATATTTCACACAGATTTATATATATACATAAGTTTTTTAAAAAGTTAATTAATTAATCACATAAATAACTGCATATTATTTTTACATTTTCTTTGTTTACAGATATTCCTTTTTCTCAACATTTGACAAAATCATTTAATTGTTAGAAAGATAAACCAATTACAGTTTTCTATAACATTTTATCACCACTTTATTTTCCCTGTAATTTTTTTATGGATGAAATTTGAAATAAAATTGATAAACATTATTCCAATGTAAATGTAGTTATTTCTTTCCCAACATAAAAGAATTAAAAAATAAAATTTTATCAATAGCTAATAAAATACGTGCTAATAATTATTTTAGAACATGTTAAGTGTTAAATGCAAGAAAAGAAAATAACTAAAAAATAATAAAGAATTTTTCATTTGTCGATAAATACACGGTCCACATAAAATCCATGACAATTATGAAGGACTTATTTATCAAATAATATAACAACATTCATATTTTTCCTTTGGAAAATATATAAGTTTATTTACAAATTACTAACTTTCTAGTGGATTCTCAACAAGCATGAAGATTTAAATATTTTCTTCATTTTCTTTTATTTTTCTTTTGATATTTTTATGTAAACGGTAATTAATTTTTCAGTTAGTGTAGCCGTTGACATTTTTATTTTTACATCATAATAAATACATATATAAAAATTAATTTTAAGAATGATAAAAAAAATCTAAGAAACGATGATTAAAAAATGTTTAATTATATTTGAATACAAAATTAGTATATTACTGTAAAAAAGAAAAACAGAGGACAAAACTGAAAAAGAGGCCAGTTGACTGAGTAAATGACACTGTCAGTGCTTAGCAGAGTGCGGAAATAGCATAGAAACAAATTATCCCAAAAATGAATTAGTATAAGAATAAAAAATGGAGGTTAATTAACAATAAATTATTTATTTATTAGTGCAGGCGTCACTCTCATGCAAATGTTTTGGGTTCTACTCCTAATTTTATTACTGCAAGTAACTTCTATAAATAAACAAAAAATAATAATGGAAGCATAAATCAGGAGAAGGTGAAAAGGGTGGGAAAAAAAAAGAAAAAGAACTAGAAATAATAAATGTGGGGTAAGAGTTTAAGAAGAGAATGAAAGAAAAGGAAAAGAGTTGAAGGGAGCATTGAGGAAAAGAAGAGACTCTGTTTTCTGTTTTTTTAACCTCACTCATGGCTCATCACTCTCCACTCTTCTCCCTGCATGAAACTCCTTGCTATTGTTGTACGGTTGGGTCAGTCTCCAATTTCACAACGATGTGAAGGCGTTACCGTAGGAGATTCATCGCTCTACCTCCGCTTCTAACTAACTTTACTTTCCCTCCAAACGCTTCCTTAACAGATTCTAACAAACTCTCACAGCGATGCTGGATCTTAACCTCAACGCCGATTCCCCCTCCGACAACAACTACACGCCGCCGCTCTCCATCGCGCAAATGGAGAGCTCCGGAAGCTTCAATTCCTCCGTTGTCAATGCTGCCGACACCGATGACTCCTGCTCCTACGGCGACGCCGTCGCCTACAACTTCGCCATCCTCAACAACAACACCGCTTCCTCTTCCGCCGGAGAATCCTCTGTCCGCACCATCCAGCTATTTCCGGCGACCGACTCGGGAGCCTCGCCGACATGGCTGGACTTCTCGTCGAAGGTGGATCAGCACGGTGCCGCCGCGGAGCAGAGGATCACCCCGCGGCAGCCGCTGGTGAAGAAGAGCCGCCGTGGACCGAGGTCGCGGAGCTCGCAGTATCGCGGCGTCACTTTCTATCGCAGGACTGGAAGATGGGAATCGCACATTTGGTTAGTGGATTTTGGTAGTTTTGCTTTGTGATAACACGCTACTGTGTCTGAACACGCTGTGTGGTTTTGATTTTTGCAGGGATTGTGGCAAACAAGTGTACTTAGGTGAGGTTGCCATTAGAGGATTCGTTTTAGATTATGTGCTTCACCTTTCTTCATCATCGATGTGTTTTTTTTTTTTTAGGTGGATTTGACACGGCGCATGCTGCGGCAAGGTAATTTCATTTATATCGTTTTCTTACTTGGGTGATTCTGTTTTTGTTTAAGCGTGTCAAATGTTTCGTACAGTTTTTTATTGTTATTTTTGTTTCAGGGCTTATGATCGAGCTGCGATCAAGTTCCGTGGGGTTGATGCGGATATCAATTTCAACGTTAGCGATTACGACGAGGATATAAAGCAGGTTGAGTCTGAACATTGAAATGGTTTTAGTGTGTTGGTTGTTTAAGAAACTTGAATGAAACTGTAATTGTGGATTTGATTTACTGTTACTGTTTTGTGCAGATGAGTAATTTCACGAAGGAGGAGTTTGTGCATATTCTGCGTCGACAGAGCACTGGTTTTTCAAGGGGAAGCTCCAAATACAGGGGAGTTACTCTGCATAAGTGCGGGCGATGGGAAGCTCGTATGGGGCAGTTTTTGGGTAAAAAGTGAGAAAACTAATCGATTTCGGTTGAATTATGTGATGGATAAGCTTCACATACTTCATCAATTTTGTTTTTTGTTTTATCAATTTTCGATTTTACTATGCATTAAGTGTGATTGTGTTGGTTGGTTTAGTTGGTGATAGATCATAATTCAATTTTAAAGTTGGCCAGGGTTTATTGCTGCAGGTATATATATCTTGGGCTATTCGACAGCGAGTTAGAGGCTGCAAGGTTTTATCAATCGTTATCAGAATATCTCTCAGACTAAATTCCTAAACATTTTGGATTCCATATATGTAGAGACACACGCGTAGTGTATTATTGACTTGCTGTGTGATAATTCCAGAGCGTATGATAGGGCTGCTATAAAATGCAATGGAAGGGAAGCAGTTACAAACTTCGAGCCCAGCATATACGAAGGGGAGGTGATTTCCCAATCTGATAATGAAGGTACCACTTGTTTATCGTTGAGGCTCTTTTATTTATTTCAGTCGTTCATAACATTTGACAATCGATTTGTTCTAACATTTTCAGATGGCAAGCAAAATCTTGATCTTAACCTGGGCATAGCTCCCCCTTCTTACTCTGACTCTCAAATCAAGAACACACCCAGCAACGGAAGTGGTTTGAAAGGTCCACCACCCAGCTGGGATGATATCCCTGTCGAAAAGAGATTTATGGTAAGGTTGAGAAGTGTTGTATGGCCATATGGTTAGATTCAATTCTTCTGAGTCTGCAATTTCCCTAGACTCCCTGCTTTTTCATGTTTCTGAAGTGGCAGCTTTCATTCTTGGCTCTGATGGTATATTTTCACTGGCTTGATAGTTTGAGCACTCTGGATCGAGATCACTGAATGTTCAGCCATCTCATGGCATCTCCAGAGTATCCGGGCATCATCCTTCCGCCTGGAATGGTAGCAATTTCTTTCCCATCTACGAGGTGATTCTCATATATTCTTAAAGCCCAGATAGATAATTTTTGGCTGAGTATATATTTACTTGTGAGTGATGAGCCATTTTGGTTTATATTTTACAGGAAACAGCAATAGAGAAGAGGATGGAAGCTGGTCCCATGCCTAATTGGGCATGGCAAGTCCAAGGTCCGTATGGCGGGGCAACTCTTACTCCACCGTTCTCTACTGCAGCATCATCAGGATTCCCTTCAACAATAATACCATCAGCTGCGGATACTCAAATTCATTTTCCAAACATGACTTTCCTCCACTCACATTTTCCACCATCGATCACCAACCCGGGCACCATATCCCCTTTCTTCATCGGTAGCTGAATGCATTGCTAGGTTTTAGAGCGTATGGTTGAGAAGAAACGAGTAGGACCAGCTACAAGTAGTAATTGAATTGTTTGTTTCTGGAGCTATTACTATTTGGCCTTTAATATACTTACTATTTTTCTTCAATGTAAAGAAATGCCATGCTGTGTCGCGAAGGCATGATGAACTCTGCTTTTACTGATTTGAGACTACTACTATAATGAGTTAGCATTTACTTTGGTTTCCAACATTCAACCTCGGTGCTTTCTATCTTGAAAATACTTGAAAAGATGATGGTGATCTTTGAAGAGACGGAAATAGTACAAATTTGAGCGCATGCTATGTTCAATCCGTATTTGTGGGTCATGATTTTTGAATTTTCTTTGCTTCCGTTAGTTATTCACCACTGTGCAATGTTTATTATTGCCGACATAACACTATTCACAATATTTGGCTTGAATCCTATCACATGGTTATTCTTTATATTTAAGGAAGAACAAAGCTGTCTTACGGTCTTTGCTAATGATTCCTCCCCTATCCTAGGTCGAAGTTTATACAATAGTTTTGTGCGCGCGGTACAACGTCCAAATCACTTTCTGATCCTTTTCATTTCCATGTGCATTATTATTATCTATTATTATTGTTATTTATTATTATTATTATTATTTATTATATACATTCATGTTTCCTTCACATTTTATTATTTTTACCCTTCAAACAAAAATCTGTAGTATTGCGTAATAAGCATCGTTGTCAGAGAGTTCGGAAACACTGTCCGAGAAGATAATGAAACATGTTAAAACAGCAAACCAAACTGCCGATATGCATCATTGCCGACGCCTTACAATATTTTATAATGATATTAACGCAAACCAGACAAGCACGGTTTCCAACATTTCACTATTTTTTTCACAATCGATGCATCTTTATGTTGCAACCTTTTTTGATAAAAGAAGTCAAAATGTCGTTAATAATCAATAATTTGTTAAAAAAACTTAACTTCGATTCTCGGGAAAGAAAAGCAAAAATAAGCTCGAATTCGAGAATTAAATTTGTCATTGCACATGAGGAAGAGAGAATTTGTGTTCGAAACTAAAATCACTTTTGAAACTGAGAATTTGTACTAAGTATGAGTTTCATAATTAATATTTATGTGATGATAACAATTAGAATATCTTTGTAAATATGTACAAAAATGGATTTTTTTATTCTTAATTTAGAGGCAACAAAATGTTAGTTTCATGCTTAAAATGTGTTAGATTCACTGATTTGTTGTTCCCTACATCTACTTTTTATACATTAAATCACGTGTATCAATTGATGAAGAGATTTTAAGATGAGAATTTTTTTATCAAGATATTCAATTAAAATTTTATTAAGAATTTATTTTATAATTTTATAAAATATCTCTTTTTACATATTCACAGACACAAATTTCTAAAATTTGTGGATATTTTTTAAATGAGTGTTCGACAAGTAACGAAACATATAAGAAGTGAATTTTTTTACTGTAAGTTAGATAGAGGATATGCACTATTCATGTCCTCATGTCCGACCTGAACTAATGTCATTCATAACCATGATACTCTTTTAGTCATGTAATTCTTATCTTTCAGAAGATTTAAGTGTTTTAGTTACATTATCAAAACTGACATGTTAATTGAACTTAAATATTATATAAATCTAATTTAATTAGGTTGGCAACCTGAATAAAACATTAACTGGTTAGGGTTTAATCTCTAACATTATAATTAGTCTTCTAAGATTTAAAATTATGATTCGAAATTCGAATTCCTCTTAATAGGGAATAAAACTAAAATTAATTTCCAACTCCTGATAAATTTATTGGAATATTATGTTGTTAACTTTTGCATATTTTATTATGTTACTTTATCACCTTTATATTATATGATATGTGTTTCAGTTATGTTCTAATTTTCCTTCTTAGTTGTAACATTTCTTCCAAAAGCAACTTGAATAAGTATCCTTTAATGGTTTAGAATAACCTATTAGTTAGCTTTTACGGACAAATAAGTTTTTTTGATTATACTAGAGATCTTCATATCAAGCTATTGTCCATGTTTTGTTTTTAATATGGGATAAAGACGATTTTATAAGTTAACACAAAATGTAATATTCCTCGTTCACTAGCACTACAAGAAAATTATTAAATAATGATCAATTTTATGACAAAAAATATGTTTAGAGACTAATATTTTGATTAAAGACTAATTTAAAAATTAAATTTTTTAGTAGACAAAATCTAAGTAGCTAATGTTATTAAGCAATTCAGAAACTAATTCATAATAAAAATTATTTTAGTTACCTATTTAGAAATCAATTAGAACTTTTCTTAAACTATTTTAATTACCAATTATTTTTAATTTATAAATTAATATTTAAATTCATCATTATAGTTTGTTAATAAATTTTTTCATAGGTTCTTTCTCATGTTTACTAATGTTTAGAAGATACTAACGAGCATGATGGAAAAAAGTAAACCATATCACGTTATGGCAAAAACAAGTTTTTGTTCTATTAATATGTTATTGTGATATCACGTTATGGCAAACCAGTTATTGTGTGTACTTCAATAGCTTTTACTGAAAATTATTATTGTACGCTATACATATGTTAGTACTAAATCATTATTCTTCTAGAAATTAGGTTGTACTCCTATTAAGGTTTCTTACATACATACACATTTATATTTATTGTTATGTCTTATATTTAAGAGTATTCCAGATATCCTCTTTGTCCTTTACAAAATAAATAAATAAATTTGTTTGATATCAAATATGTTAATCTATTTCTTTTTTCATAACTTTATAATTTAAAATTAACACTATTTATTTTCTTGTCATTTGCGTTATTTGTCTTCTCCTAATATTTGGTTTATTTAAGTACACACATTTATTATGAAATAGAATTGAAAAATTATAAAATAAAGATCTTTTGATTATTTTTTACAAAGAAAAAAAATGAAATGTATTTATTGATTTAAAAAAAATCAAGTTAGTAAAATAAGAAATAATTTACATTATCTATTTTAAAATAAAAATAAAATGAAAATACATGTTTTGATAAATTATGTGAAAAACATGAAATAAGAAGAGAGGGAAATGTTTAAAAAAAAATCAGTTTCTTTCATATGACATCAACTGTAAAAGTTTTGTCTAAGAATAAATTTTAGTTTTAACATTTTCCTTCCTTCTTTAGTTAATTACACAAATACAAAATATGTAATGTAAAATACAAAAGAAAATAAAATATACTCAGTATATTTATATGTGTTAGTTTGATCTCACATATTACTTCTTTAGTTAATTACAATACAAAATATGTAATGTAAAATACTACAGGAAAAAATATATACTCAGTATAGTTATATGGGTTAGTTTGATCTCATTTCTCGATCAACTAGTCAATTTAGTATCTTTTCTTATCTTTCCAAGCCATTTTAAATTTAACTAAGTGTTTTTATTTTATAAGTCACTCCTGGCTAATAGGATATGAGGAGTTTTGGTGAACAATAAATTACAATTTTAATTCACTAGATAGGTAATAATGATCAGACTATCTTAACTAGTTTGTTAATCTAATACAAACAATATTCTCATAGAATTTGTACGGTACAGAAAGTTTTAGTTGGGTTTCAACATTTTCAAAATAAGGTAATTGTCTCTCATCTTCTTCTAAATAGAGACTTTATATAGACTTCAGAGTAGATGATCATATTAAACCATTTTCTATCTTATTAGTAACTTGGAACACACTTGAAAGTCTTCTTCCTTTTGCTATCATCTAATGAGCATTGACTTTGAGACATTTAATGTGTTTCATGCAACTTTAATTGCACATTTATGCTTTACTGAATTTCTAATAGATCACAATATTTATCTCTTTAGTATTTTTTTTATAAGATTTTGAAATTGTTTATCTCCTTAGGATCCATTTCTTTATATTTCTCCAAGTTATTAAAAAGCACACCATAGTAGCAGATAGCTGGAATCATTAAATTTTGTTCTGTGTGTTCTCGACCCCTAGTTTGTATTATTGCTCTGACCATGGTATTATCTTAATTCTATAGTATTTTGTTAGTCGAAAAAATTGAACTAATAACCTTTTATTTATTATTTTTTACAGTATGACCTTTCGGCATTCTTAACCAGACCCTCAGTCGATCGATCCAAGGATAAACGGTCAAAGGCCGCCCGCTATATGCAGATAATCCTGCGATTTGTTGATGTGACAATTTCTCTAAAATACCTTTTAGGAGGTTCTCAGCCCGAGCGGCTGTGGTCCGGACTGCAACACCCAAGTAATCGAACGACCACTCAGTAGTCATCCAATTTATCAGGGGAATTTTGTCACCATAACATAAATATGTACCTTCGACACCACGCTTGGATCCATCGGTCGGTCGGTCTTACTAGAATTGGATAACCACAAATTAAAGTAAAACAAGTCAGTAATTAAGTTTAAAAAACAATTGGGCCGTGATTAAAAAAACCCTAATCACAAGCCATGTCAAAGACTATAAATAGGAACTAAGGTAAGTTGATAAGGACTTTTATTTCGCATTTATTACAACATTAATTGCACTCATCCGAACTGACTTGAACTGACTTAAATATCAAAGTCTTATTAACAGGTATCCCCATTGTCTAGACAATGGAACGAGAAAAAGGAATAAAGGAGTTTGAACGTTAAAAATTGCAACGAGGAAAAGATAAAGATAAATTGAATGTTTTTAGATAAATGTTAGATGCCTATACCAAAATAATTTTCAATCTTATAACTAAGTTAATCTTAATATTCTTCTTAGGTCACGAATAACAATAATGGTTGAATTTTAATCTTTGGAAATATTTACAAAGATTAATTAAGAAAATAAATAGTGGACTCCCTGGTTGAGGGTTTTGTATAGGTGTAGATACGGAAGGAAAGGAAAATTTGAAGAGAGCGAAAAAGAAAAGTGAAATAAATATAAGATAAGCGAGATGCCAAAAGGACAAGAGGTACGAGATTGAAAATGATTTGTTTAAAGAGGTTACGTTGTGGGACGGAGGAGACGATATATTGGTGCCACGTGGAGAAATAGGGGCTGCCCGTGTCCGGTCCCTTTCCTTTAGATTAGAGTAATTCCGCATTGGGCGGCTTTTGGGCAGGGCCATTACGTCTGAAGCCACAAGCACAAATAAAACACTCACTACTGTACTTTCTATATAGTTTGTTTCTAAATGTGAATAGTAAAAAGTTGATTATTCTGGCAGCCCCACACTACTTCAAAACTTACTTACTCTATCTCTCTGTCTCTCTGTCCAAACTCCCATGTTCCCAATGAATGGCCTAATCCCACATCGCAAATTATTTTCTTTCTTCATCTTTCTTCATTCACATCATTATCACCTCTCCATAATTACAATTCTCCTTTTTTTACCTAAACACCATCAATCACACACCCTTTCTTTTCATATCCATTCATTTCTTTTATGTATCATTTTTAACTATCTTTATACCATTCATATTTTTATTTGTATATACAGATGATTTATTAAATTATAAAAGACATCAATTTTTCATGTCTTGAATCTCGGTCAAATGATATGGTAAAAGGATTTTCTTTTTTGGACAACCTTTTGACAAAATGCTGGAGAGACAGATTTTCCTGTGGGAGAACATAAAGTAATTTGTTTGAAAATTAAACTCATATGGTATAAACATTGTTTCATGTTTGTGGAAAATGTTTGTTCTGTGGAAGCCACTAATCAGACATTTACATAAAGAAGGTCAACTTTTTATGATCCTCTTAGTTAGCAATCAACGTTTTGAAAAAACAAGAGAGAGTTGTCTCTAAATTTTGAATTTTAACCAATTTATGACTTCTTAATCATGAGGTGACACAAGTAACACCCACCTCCATGATGCTTTGTCTGTGATGGACGGTAAGATTAATGAGTAGAAAAAAAAATTAAAAATAAAAATACTGAAACTAAGTTTGTTTGAGTGAAATGACGGAAATAAAAGTATAAGGAAATTCATATATTTATTTTTTATCAATAAAAATAACTATATCAATAAAAAAAATATTTATATAATTAATGATTTATTTATGCAAAAATATAATTTCAGCTTTCTGTCTTTATTAATTCTCTATTTTCCATTCCACATTCTTAGTATTTCTTTCTCTTGTATTTTTGCATATTTTTGTTCTTAAAAATCAATAAACCTAAGATATGTACGAAAATAAGTGAAATTATTTTTTTAAATGGAAAAGAATAAAAACGGGTCAGAAGTGATACCATTTTATATATTATTTTGATATTGTATTTTAATTGTTTAATATTTCTATTGTAAAGTCGTAGAAAAGACATTCATAGTATGAAACTATTACATAATAACTTTCCATGTTTTTTTTACCTAAAAACTACAATATCACGTGTTCTTGCTTTTCTGTCCTTGCATAAAACCTTAAAATTAAAAATAAAATTATTAAAAAAAAACATAAATCTACATAATGAAAGAAAGGGTTAATATTAAAATAAAGAATGGGAAAATAAAAATGATGAACCTAGTAAGAGAAGTCAATTCTGAAAGCTTATGTTATGATTGTGTTTAGTCTATTCAATGAAATAGTAGAAATGTAAGATTTTAATATCCTCTCGACAGCAAGATTTTAGGTCTATTATACCTGCTATTGGCCTCTTAATAGGTTCATCATTTTGATTCTACTGTTCTCACTGTGTGCTCCCTCTTAATATATAATTTACAATTTACAAGAAAATAAATTTTCTGATACTCATTAATGAAACAATCTTTCCCCTCTTACATTGACAAGACTTCTCATCCAATACATAGGAAATTAATTTTATTTTGAAAGACTTGACTTCCTCCCAACAGTTTTTTAAATAATTTCAATAAGAATATTATATATACTATTTTTCATTTTATTGATAAATTTTAATTTAATTCATAGTTGAAATGAAATGAAAGCTCTTATGGCAAAACCATATTTTGAAAAATAAAAAAAATGTTTATTCACCAACATGAAAAGTATATTTTTGTTTTAATATTTATGTAATCATGAGTCTTGAAATTTAAAAATAAAAAATATATGTATGTTTTCTATATTAATAACTAATAATATCATATTTTAAAATTTATGAATTTATTAATAATTGTTTTAAAAATTTTATTTAAAATATTTTATTCTTTTTTTTAAACAGTGAAATATTTATATCAGATATATGCAATATTGGATGGGAGATATTCTTTTATTTACAAGAACAAAAAAACTATTACACAAATCAAAAAGTTAAAGAATTTGAGATTCTGTTGCTGTCATGAGATGACAGGAGCAGGAGGATCAATTTTTGTTCCAGTACAGTTGAGTGAACTAAGTTTCAACAAGATCTTCAATTGGTCTAGTCTTTGTAAATTGTTTTTATTTCAAAATATTATTTCAACATTAAAAATTAAAATTTCAATTGGAATAGAAATTTATATAATCTAAAAATACAATCAAATATAGTATATAGATAAGAAAACTTACTCTTTGCAAGTCAATTTCATAAAATTAAATTAAACTAAAATCAACTTTAAGAAAGTATAATTGGATTACCTATAATTGGATCTTATAAAAGCACCTGCATAAATTTATTTTTCTAAATTTCATGCTTCATAAATTCAAGTTAGACTCAAAATATCACTCGTCCTACTGTGGTTTTTCTCTGCGTGAAATATTTATAATGAATTCATACAATAAAAGAATATTCTCTGGTATTAGTCACAATCGACCAACCTTCATGAGTGTTTTCTGCATGTCTACTACTGATAGAAACTTACAATCTTTTTCGTATAAAATTAAAACGTAAATATGAGAATAATTACATAATAGTTTAACCTAAAGTTCATTCATTCTTCACTCAGACAAATCTAAATTTCAAGTATCTGAAACATGAAAAAGAAACAAATCTAAAACTGGTTTACGATCAGTACCACATTGTGGGAAGAATCATGCAGGTTACAAACTAAGAACTATATCAGAACATAAACCAAAGCATATATGCATGCAGATTCCATGAACAAAACAAAATGTCCAACCAACCCAAAAAACCACAGTATCATAGGTAAACGAAAGCTTCAAAATTGAAGTGAATGAAGAAAGAGGTTCTTTCCTTTTCTCAAAAACCCTAGCAGGTAGCCCTGGTTCTTTTTCTGCAACCCTTTTCTGGCACATTACTTTTACACATAGGAAAGAAAGAAAGAAATTGAAGGGGTTAAGTTTGAATTGGGTTGGAAGAGGGGTTCTCTGTCCTGTCCAATGCGTTGTCGTTGGATACGTAGGACACACCCTGCAACATTATGTGTGTCGTGTCATGTGGAAACAAACACAACACAACCCTTTTGGCCTTCTTAGGAGTTTCTCTTGTGACTCACTATATCTCTATATATCTTCTTCTACTCTCTCCCTTTTAACCCAAACATGACCCTTGAATTGTCAAAACTGTATATATCAACAATGTTGGTGCTACCACCATGCATATGCATGCCTACCTACTCCTCCATCCTTTCTACTTACCTTCCACGTTTCAACTTCTGCACTCACTGACTTCTTACATATGCGTTTTGCCTTTATTCAAGCTGTAAAGTGATTCCTACCTTTAACCATTGGGTTTTCACATTGCTATACTGTGGGAGTTTCAGAGATTTTTCGTCATAGCTCTTAACATTAAATTTAAACAATCAAAATATAGTTTTTGTTTCAATGCATTTAAATTTATGATCAACATCTTTGATAGCAAGAAAATGTTGATCAGACATTCTTTAATACAACATCTGTCTGTTATCTAACTTTCTGAGGCAGTGTGGAAGAGAAGTTCAAGACCCAAGAGTTTGAATAGCAACTTTTCGGATATTTCATAATTGCAAATATATCCACATTCTTCATTTTCCTTGAATGACAGATCCTCTATTTATCGTTTTCCAAAAAAAACTTTGGAAAAAATAATCAAATTTATAATATATCGATTCAAACTTTTGTTAAAAAATAAACTTTAACTCTAACTCAATTCAACAAAATCAATTTGTAAGATAAAATTTTTATTTACTTATATATTATAAAATTGTCTTATTTTTAAGAACTCCCAACACATCTTTTACGTTGAAATATATATATTTTGAATGTGAGACTAAACATTAATGGATAATCCGATAAAAAATAAAACAATATGTCTAACAAAGAACAAATTTTTCAATAGAAGGCCACACAATAGACTAAGTAAATTACAAATTTTGTTATGATAAACTTTAAACTATAATTCTGATATCATGTTAATAAATAAACTTTACATATAATTTAATCTCAGAAAACTATTTTGTAAAATGAAATTTCCACTCACTTACGTATTATAAAATCGTTTTGTCTCTGAAGAGAATTTTCAACAAAATTCACTTTTAAGTAAATATCTGAGTCATTATGAAAACTTATTCTAAAATGATTTGCGGTAGTAAAAAAACCACATATGAAGATAGCAATCGAGTGTGGTTTGAGGAATCAGGTTTTGTCTGGTGCCATGTTGCACAGTAACATTAACAGCAACAGCAGCATCAGAGCATGCACCCAGAAGCCAAAGCGTACGAAAGGACGTTGGCTTCATTGTAGTTATATATTGTTTTGCTCTCACTATTGCAGTTATATATTACATGGTTTAGGTTTACCTAATTTTCATCGTCTTTTGCCATCAAAAGAAGAATCTATTACCAAATGCTGAGACAGATTTACGCACTATCTACAGTTAACCTTACTCTTTTCTTACCACACCATTAATATCTTGCATTGCTGTTTTTCTTCTTTTAAACTAAATATCTTTATTTTCATTTCCATTTTTTACCGTTGTCTATTTTTTTATTAACTAGAAATTATGTTTCATAATTATTTTTTCGTCTATAATTTATTAACTGTCCTTTTTCCATAATAATACAATAGTAATAATATCTTATTCAATTAATAATATTTTAACAAGTAATTAAATAAGTAGTTTCACTAATATTGAGAGAGAGATAGGATTATCTTTACTTTTTCGATTTCTTAAGAGTGTCTAACATCTTCTTACTTGTCCTAAATATGTTCAAATTCAAAAAAAAAAAAAAAAAAAAAAACTGAAAATAAGATGTATTATTTACATTAATCATGGATATAAATGAAATTAACTAACACTATATTTTTGTTGATATTATACATTATGTGATACGTTACCTCTCATTAAGACAAATCATAATATATATTAAAGTTAATATTTAATTGAATAAATTTTCCTTTTTTTCCAAAAAAGTTATCCTTTTCTTGTTTTTCCTTCCTCACATATGTTCTAATCTTCTTTCTTTTTCTTCCTTTTTTCTTATAAACTTCATCTCCCTCAATTGTATTAATTGTTGGAGTAGTTGTTGGAAAATAGATGTGGATTGAAATTTGAAACAATTGGAAGGAGAAAAGGACTAGTGATTAATAAAAATCAAATTAAATAATAATTACATACAAGGCTAAACTTAACTTAACAAAATTGGTCAATTTGTTGTTTGAAGGAATTAATGCCTGCAACATGTACCTAATGAATGAGATGAAAGATCTTCACATCAGTACTAATTTTCACTTTCACACTTTAAAATGAAAATAAATCTTGATGTTCAAAGTTGCACTTTGATTAAAAACTACTAATGCTGGACCAAATGTATGGTGCTTCTAATTTTACTGCACGACAAATATTGGGAAAAAGATCTGAGTAGATTATACAGATTTCGAAAAGGGATATTTTGATTGGGAAAAGTAGAGGCTTTTACTTGCTGCAGCCCCAGTTTCTTTATGCACTTCCTATAAACTGGAAATGACTATTTTACCCTTTTTAAGAGTGATTTCCGGATTATATGTTCCGAGAACTTTCTCCAACAAGCCTTTTTGAATTTCTGGAACAATATTTTCGAGACGGAATTTCCAAAGTAGGTGATGTGGTGCAATGGTAAAAGGTGGTTGAGTCTTTTCCTGCTTTGTGGGGTGCATTTAGTAATTGTGGGGCTTCAGGAAACAATAGCCGAATGAATATATGTTTCGTGTGAGTACAGGAATTTGGGCTTTCTGTTTCCTAAATATGTTAAATGCCTAACTGAAGTTGCTAAACACCCCACTGGTTATTTAAAGTAAAAACATTACAACTTAATGCATGGAACGTAACTGTTCCTAAAATAATTGCTTTTAAGGTTAAATTGATGAAAAATCCTAGAATGAATTGTTTGTTGCATTAACAGCTTATATATAGGAAGCATCATTCAGTCATGTACCCACCATGCTCTCACCAACTTTCCACTATTGCAAGATCATTAAATTACAAAGCTAATAATCTGCAATAATTTCCAAAGGGAGGAATATTCTTTTGGAGCAAATGTTCAATATGGAAGAAAAATATAAATAGAACAAGTACAAATGTAGTTGAGGAATGTAAAATACCATACCAACTTTCTATATTACGTATGCAAAGTATATCACCGACTAAAAAATATTGACAAGTACAATGTAGTTGAGGAAGTTAGAATGGAGAACCTAAAATCCTACGAACATAATCACTTTGAGTTAAATTATTCTTGTATTTGTTAATCAGTGTTAAATTAGTTCTCCAATTTTTCGTTATTTTAATTTGGTCCTTGTTTTTGTAAAAATGATTTAATTTGATCCTTACTGTTAATTTTGACAAAATGATGTTAAATTCAATATCACGTGTCAATTTCTTTTTTTTTTGAATTTTTTGAATTTTTTTTTTATTTTTATTTTAATTTTGTTATTTTTTACATGTATCACTTCATAATTGTACTCACAATTGTGTCATGTCTCAAAATGATTCAATCTGTCCCCTATATTTGTTTTTAGTTTCAATTTAGTCTCAATTTTTGTAAAAATGAAGCAATATTGACCCTTGTTAAATTGACACTCAAATTAATTTTTGTATAAATCTTATGATGATATTCTTACTAAAATTGACATTTTTATTAAATATTTGTACAAATAATTTTAAACAAGCTTTTTTTAGTTTTATTATTAAACAAAGTTAAACCCCAAACTTAATTTTAACAATTAACAATTTTGTCATCATATATAAAGGTATCAAGTGTACCCATATTATACAAACTTAGTGAAGATTAAAAAACAAATAACTTGTCACACATCAGTTTAGGAATTAAATTTCAAGTTCAAAACAAAACTAAAATTTAATGTTTAAACTAAAATTTAATGTTTTGTATAGAATTTAAAGTTAATTTAAAATATTTTTAGAAATATTTAATATAAACGTTAATTTTAGTAAGAATATCATACGATTTATAAAAAAGTACATTGAGTGTCAATTCAAGAAAGGACAATATTGGTTCATTTTTATAAAAACTGGGACTAAATTGAAACTAAAAATAAATATAGAGACCAAATTGAATCATTTTGAGATGTGACACAATCGCAAGTGACACGTGTAAAAAATAAAAAAAATCAAAAATAAATAATTGATACGTGTTGTTTACTTTAACACTGTATGATTAAACTAACGATAAGGAATAATTGAATAATTTTTTAGAAAATGATGATCAAATTGATACTGAAAAAAACTTGAAGACTAAACTAATATTAAATTGAGAAATAAAATTACCAAAAGAATAATTTAACTAAAATTTTAATAGTGTGTCTGGTTTGGCGTCATTCAAATGTGTAATTGGTTTCGATTATAAAATTCACGTCAAATTAACTAAAATTTTCACGTTAATGTGAAGCAAATCCATCGAAGAATCGATTCGATCTTTTCTCGAAGCATTGCCAAACACAGGCTAAACCTCCTTAGACTTACCAGAAGCATCATAAGTATGTTGTACGTATCATGTCATGTCAAAGTTCTTTATATTTATTTTCTACATTTATATCTTTTCCCTCGCATCAAATTCTCTAAAATTTTAAAATTCAAAATATTAATAACTACAAACAAAATAACATTCCAAACCAGAAATGTATGTCAACCGTCAAGATATTATAATGGGGAAATTTACACTTCCAACAATAAACTACTCACTTCAAACATGTTTTTGTGAATAAAGAGATGAGTATTTTAGAAATTTAAAAGGGAACAAATTTGTTTGACCAAAAAATCAGTTAAAGGCCATGAGTTTTATCACAAGAATCAAAGAAACAGCTTTAAGTTCTTACTTTGTATTGGTGAAAGGTTACGTGCAAGTAAACTGGTACAAGACATAAACAAGGCTCTTAAAAATTTAAAAAGGGAACAAAATTGTTTGGTTAAACACCCTCACTTTTATCATAGGAATCCAATGACAACAAGTACCACTTCAAATGCTTTAACTTTTTACTTTGTCTTTGTGTTGAAGATTTGGTGGAACTAAACTATTATAAGTTAATGGTTGGTACAGAAGTATTAGTGATTTAATTGCAGTTGTTTTTGTGATTTAATTACGAACTAAAATAATATCATATCTCATATGTTTTTATTTGTTTCATGTCGAAAGACACAAATTTTTTTTAATTATAGATTGAAATCAATTTTAATAATTATTATTATAATATAAAAGAAAGAAAATAAAGATGTGAGAATAAAAATTTTTTTACTGAAAATATAAGATATTTTTCTTTTTTTTGCCAACAACTATTTTTATGTATAAAATCTTCATTTAAGAAGCCCTTTAGGAGAATTATTTCTATACATGTTCTTCCTTTGGCTTGACTCTCGACATGTTTTTCTTTGAAATTGTTTGATTAATTATTATCTCATGATTAAAGAATTAAAAATGAAAATCAATATAAGGTACTTATTTAATAAGTTACTAATACGATATACATCTATATCCAACTTTCAATAAATTGTTTTATCAGTTGCTTGGACATTTAAGAGTACAAAATAATAAAAGTTCGTTAGTTAACTTTAAGGAATTTCAATTATTATTGAAAGGCATAAATCTAAACATATTCACAATTTTTAGCCTTTTAGTGTTAAACTATTTTGTTTTTATAATTTTAAAAGTCATAAGGCTCCACTTAATAATGATATAGCCATCCACTCATACCATTTTAGTTAATATTATGATATATAGTATATAATCTAATATGTGCAACTGCATTGTATATCATTTGTAAGTAATCGTAAAATTTATTTATCAAAACTTAAAAATAACAAAATCGAATAGAAAAAGTTAAAGAATAATAAAAGTAAAGTTTAATCGCATTTATCAAGATTAAATCATATTTTACCAAAAATATATATAATAATCTCCATTGGAACTTGTAACTACCATTTTGAAATCCTAAGCAAAAAGGCAAAGGCAAAAGGCATCTAGTATTTTAGAAATAATGTTTTTAATGTAAAGTCCAAAAGCAAAAGTGGAAAAGGTGAAGGCAACTAAAATTCATTATAATTCTTCATCTTTTTGAAAGTTAAAGGCACTGCTAATATGAAATTGTTCTTAATTTTGTGAATAAAAGAAGAGAATGGATGGATCGTTCTTTTGAGAAAGTGACCAAACACGATAGAAAGGAAAGTGGGGATCTTTCATCATTCTTTCCTTTCTTCCTTTGCATCTTCTCATCCTCACCTAAACTTCCCAGATGCAACCATTCATTTCTCATCGTTCTTTCTTATTATAATCTTAACATGTAAATTAAGAAACAAACAATATTAAAAGGCATATTATTTATAAAATTATAATGTGGAACTTCCAACACCCCCTCACATAAGGTATATTTATCCCGTATGTGGGACTAGAAATTAGTGGGTGATCCGTTAGTGAGTGGAACAAAATATTCAATAAAGTTCGTTAAGATAGACTCTAACTTGGTTCTGATACCATGTTAGAAGTGAGTTTTAAGTCTAACTCAATCCCACAAAACAAGTTTGTAAGGAGAGATTTCTCACTTATATATTAAAAATTGTCTTATCTCTAATTGATGTGAAACTTTCAACAATGAATTATCTCAATTGAAATATTGATGTGTAATTATATATAAGTTTTCATTAATTAGTGAAAAAAACAAAATAAATAAAAGAGAATATATAGTTGCAACATTCTAACCCATATACAAAATTGTCACACAATAATAATGAAATCATAAAGATCGAGAAATATGTAAAAGATTCACATTTGTGGGTTGGTCTGTAGAAAAATAATTATGAAAGTATTCTTTTGAAAAATAATTATATAAACTTACTTTGTCATTTGTTTTAATTTTAATGCAATAATCATGCTCATCGTTTCGATCTAACAATGAAAAGTATAATAATGCAATAAGTCATATACTTTTAGTTACGTCTCAAATTTATGGTCCCTTCGGCTTTTTGTGTTACTTAAGAGTTAAGCATGTTTGACGTAAACATGTTGACCAATATGGAAATAATTGTATTTTCTTTTTTAATGAATGTAACTATCTTTGTTATACATTACTCTTAACTTATATAAATAATATCATGACAGTTACAGTAAAGTATAAACTAATAAAAGTTTTTCATGCATAATAGAGGAAGGTAGCAATATTTTTTACATATGTATAAAATATTCCAAAAGTAATTGATTTGCTGATAGATATAGAAATAAAAATTTCTCACATGCATATATATATATATAAACATTTTTTTCATAATGACTTATTTTAAAATATATGTTTTTGAGCTAATTAGTTTAACAGAAGAAATCACCATTAAAAAATACTTTTTGTTTATCGTGTATTTTAAAAATAATTACAGGCGGACGAAAATAAAAAATATGTTATTTTAAACAGGAACGAAATACTATGTGCTTTTAAAAATTTAAAATTAATTAGTAAATATCAACATTACTTTTTATTCTTAAACAAATTGTGATAATTAAACTGTGGAGAATGTTATTGTTCGTAAAATTACAAAATATAAAACGGAAAAATTATACCTAATTCACCGATCATTTTATTGACGGAGTTAATTTGATATTGACTATAAGTTCAACATTGAGTAGAAATTGACTAACAAAACATATCTGTTTAGTTTTAACGTTGTTGTTCTTCCTTCCTCTCATTGTGACATTGACGTTATCCATGAGTGATATTCATCGCTGGATGTTTCATAAGTCAACCTTTACACTCGCACTTTGTCCTTCGTCTTAGTGTTTTTCTTTTTCACTTTTATAATTCTAGCACCAGAAGTTTGATTGGGAGTAGAATTTGTGAGAAAGTTTTTTTTATATATTTTAGATTAATGTTTATATGATATGTAGATAAGTGTTGCTATTTTTTAAAATTATAAAGTTAAACATATATTATATAAAGACTAGTTGAAACATTTACAGGTAATATTTTTTATTATTTACTATTTTTATTTTTCAATTTTTGAAAGAGTATAATATGTGAAGCAAACATGGGTCATCTCATGTTGCTGTTAAGAGCAAAAGAAAAAATAATATAAAACATAATTATCTTTTATTAGGAAAGACGTAAGAGATGGACCGCTTGATGTCTCAATTATTTATAAAGAGACTTAACGCTACATTTAATTTAAAATCTTAATATTTAATATTTGTGGGTCTTTTTTTTTATTGTTCAAATATTCAACTTTTCATTTTTTTATTTAATACGAGATTTTCAACTTATATTTAGACTAGAATGACAATACAACGAACGCGCATTTTTTTTATCTTATATTCTTTTTCAAAGCAAAGTTTTATTTACACTCACATATTCAAATTTAATGATATAAATTTTGATCTCATCCTCGTCTCCATAATATAACAATATATGTGTTTATACCGTTCTCTTATTAATTATTAAAAAAATTTGTTAAATAAAACAATATTAATAAGTATTCAATTTGAATGAAGTGTTATTATTTCTTGAATATCAAATACTTTTTAAAAATTATAATTATATATATTTAAAATTAAAGTACCAAATATAATTTTATAAGAATAAAAATGTTATCAAATGCAAACATCAATGAAAATAAGTTGATAAAATTTAAAAATGTTTTTAGAAAATTATGAAAGAAAAATAAATATTCAAATTAAAAAACATTTTAAATGTTTCTTTATTTTCATTCTTCAAATTCTAATGAAATGTTTTTTTATATTATTTATTCAATTGAAAAGTTTATGTTATTGATTACTTGAATGGAGAGTTAAACATTCTCCTGCGAAAAGAAAATTAAACAAATAACATAAATATTAAAAATAAGTATAAATAATCAAATGTGAAACCTACAAAATATCTAATTGACACGTCATTCAAACACAACCCCATAAAAATTGTGATATGAGAAAAATTTCATGATGTCAAACAATTAGAAAAAAGAGAAAAAGTGTCCATATTAAAAGATGAAGAGATATAAAACTAAAGACTATATATGTATATATACACACATATACACACTAGGTTATCAAATAGACTGAGTATTTTAGTAATTTAAATCAGAACAAGGATTGGACAAGAACACGTCATATATGTATATATTTATCCTCGTCCACATACCTAATTGAAAAAAATGCATATTATTTAAACACATACCCGTATTCAATCAATGTGAGGATTTCTCCTCAAAATGGGATAGGTTTGAACAATACATACGGGGACAAATTTATTTGACATCCCTAATTTGGATTGCTCTAATTGTTCCTAACAAGCCTAATAGTTTCACATCGATTAAGAGTCGAAGTCCAAGGCAGTTTAAATACTCATATCTCCTTTCACCCTTCCTCTGAGACACCTTTTGAGGACCAAATCGTAACAGAGCTTCACCTTCCAAAACAAACAATACCTTAGATGCATGGTGATTGACCTTAACGATATTCTAAGATGAACAATCGTCTCCTAAGCCTTCCATGATGATCCATCATTCATCATGAACCTTGACTAAAGGAACTTATGTTCCCATCACATCCACTCGACGAACTTGGAATCGAAACATTAACCATTTTTTTCATAACTGTGAATTAGATTTCATCATAGGTTTCTATCATAGTAAGACATATTTAACCTATTAATCTATCTTAACACACTTTAATTGATATTGATCATAAGTGTAGATAGATTTTACTACAACCAGACATTTATCACAAACTGAGTTAGGTATCAACACAAACTATCCATTCTAATATATTGATGAATTTTTTTTATTGAGAAAATTTGGAGAGATTAACTTTGATGTATGAGTTGCTTAAGTAAGAATGAGATGAATTTTTTTAATTTTTTTAAATAAGCTTTTATAAAAATATAAAAATTAAACTATCGTTACATTACGTTGACTAGACAAATGTTTAAGATAAACTTATAAAAATTAAAGACTAGTTTACATTTGTTGTAATTTTTTACTTATAGAAAACTATGAAATTGAGATAAGAAAAAACCTTTGGACATGGTGATTTTGATGCTGATAATGTGTAAGTCACGCGCGATGGTTGTTACCCCGAGACTCTGCCACCTCAGCACCATCATAGACATGGGTCCTCAGATATCACTGTGTCGTCAAGCCATGGGACCCACACACCACAGACCGATAATAAAATACAAATAAATAAATAAATACCACTCTCAAAACATAGATTTTTTTTTGTAGCCTTTTGTTATCTGTTAATGAATTTTTTATACTTGAATAATAATAAAAAAATCCAACGAACTAAAATTAGTATTGAATTAGATTGAATTTCGAATTTAGTTTTAGAAACTAATGCAACCCGAGATCATCGTATCGTAATGTCCCAATTAGAAATATAAAATTCTTTTCTATAAGTCACTGATCTAGAATATGTCGCTATTTACAAAATTAAATATATGCTTTCTAGTTTACAAACAGAAATAATGCATTCCCTGATAAAAATATTAATAGCATTCGATTTCAACTATTCTGTAAAATTTAAAAACCTTGACTATTTGAAATGGATGAAACAATATTATCATTACTTCGTTAGATGAGAGTCTCACTCTAAAGTACTCAAAAAGAGTACACAAATGTAGCAATAGACAATCTTGTAAACTAAGACAAATATATTATTTAAAAATATCCAGCTTTATATGGACAAATATATTAAATAAGACCCACTTTAATTATCACTAAGTTCTTTGTAAAATTAATTATTAGTTACCTGAATCAAATCCAAAACGATGAAATGACGTTTTTCTTTTTTGTAAAACTTTTATAATACCAGATCTATATTATATGGTTTACTAACTTTATAAATCCTTAAGTATGCATCTCTTTTATAAAATGCAGTTTTATATCAATGTAATATGACACTTATTAAAAAACCGTATATTGTTATAACAATAAAATCTGACAACCTAGTATTACACTCTTAAATATTCAACTAAACCCTTTAGTTGCAACTTTTGTCACCACTTCAATCAATGTAATGTGACAAGTAGTGTTTAATGCATTTTTAAAAATATTTTCGTATGATTTCATTCATATGACTACTTAAATAAATGTATATAATTATTCTATTACTTGGATTAAATGGATTGATTAGATTTTTATGTAATGAAATTTATGGTGTTTGACTCAGTTAAATATGATTAATGGGAATGGTGGTTATCTAGGTGATAATTGGTTTAATTGAGACTTATGGTGAGTATTGAAACAATATTTTTTATTTGTAACAATTTACACATTTTTTAAATTGTCATTAAAAAAATTCAAACAAACTAAAACATATTTCAACGAATGTGTTATTTGTTTCTATGTATAAAAGGAATATTTCTTAAAATAATAATATTCTTAAGACACATTAACTAACAAATTAAATTCTAATAAATGAAAACATTTCCTATCAAAAAGAATTTTGACTTTTTAAAAATTCAATTTTTACACTTACTTTATTTATAACGGTTTCTATAAATTTCATTAAGATACGTGGATAGCATAATCTTTACGAAACAAATTTATAATAGCCATTGTAGAAATTATACAATGGAAAATAAATGATTCTTTTAAATATCATGCACGTCTTTTTGCTGCATTATTTGTTGTATTATTTAGTGTAGAAGACTGCGACCAACACAGGAAAAGTGATGCCAACTTCTAGCATCATCATGGTATTTATGTTCGTCTCCGTCTGAGTATAGTGAAACTTTGAGACTCACTCACTTTCTTTGTTGGGTTCGGTTCCGCCATTTTTTATGGTTTCATCTCAGCAAAGCCTCGCATCCTAGAAAATGGAGGCTACTTTACCCTTTCTCTCCTTTCTCACGGTTCTACTCTCATTCCCACTCCACTCACCTTTTTCTTCTGCTCAGATTATGCAAGGTATCTTTCTTTCTTCATTTTCTTTACTCAACTTCAACCCTTTTCTACTTCATAACCTTTATATACGATGCAAATGGTGTCTTGTTTTACTAGTTATCTTAGTTTTGTGTTCCCTGCCAACCCTTTTGTTTTCGTCTCTGTGCTGTGCCCTATGCTGCTCGTCAGTGGTTTCTTTTATTATTTTTGTAAAAAAGATAATGTCTTTTCGGTGTATTCTTCAAATCCCGGGGAGCAAAATATCTTTTTTACCATCCTGTTTTAGAGGGGGGATTGTGATTATTGAAGCTTTTGTGAAGTGCATACACAAACAATGTAATGGATTGCAAAAAAAGCTAAGATCTAAGCCTAAGTGGTTTTGATTCTTGTCCGTTCAGTTGGATATGAGATCGGTTCGGATTAAGGTTTATGATGGTTTAATGAATTTTTTACCATGTTGTTTTTTCAAGCTTCTTCTGAGGTTTTGTTGTTCTAAGAGTTTGGAATTAATCTATGTTGTGATGAATAACAAAAACATGTCATCTTAAGCAGGTTTTGTAAGTTTGAACTGTGGAGGTACAACAGAATTTACCGATGAAATTGGTCTTCAGTGGACTCCTGATGATAAGCTTACTTATGGACAAACAAGTACTATATCAGTTACAAATGAGACACGGAAGCAATACACGACACTTAGACATTTTCCTGCTGATTCGAGGAAATACTGTTACACACTTGATGTTGTGAGTAGGACGAGGTATCTTCTCAGGGCCTCTTTCTTGTATGGGAACTTTGACAATAACAATGTTTATCCAAAATTTGACATTTCTGTTGGGGCTACACACTGGTCTACCATTGTTATATCGGATGCCAACAGCATAGAAATGCGAGAGCTTATATTTCTGGCTTCAAGTCCTACAGTGAGTGTTTGCTTATCAAATGCAACAACCGGACAACCGTTCATCTCCACGCTTGAACTTCGCCAATTCAATGGTTCAGTTTATTATACTCAATTTGAGGAACACTTTTACCTTAGTGTCTCTGCAAGGATAAATTTTGGTGCAGAGAGTGATGCTCCAATTAGGTACCTTAAGTCATTCTACATGCTACTTCATAATATGTTCTGGTACAAGTTAATATTTCTAATGAATCTTTATAAACCATGTTGTTCCAACTACTTGGAAAAATTTAAATACACGAGCTTGCATATTAATATCCATATTTACTAGGTAAAATCTTAGCTATCTATTGACTGTAATTGTCTTCAACTCTTCATGTCAAAGAACTATTTATAGATTTTCTCTGATTATGTACTTGATTAGATGTGTAGTTGCTTTCTTCTTTTGAGTTTTTTAAAACAGTTTCCTGTGGTTCAATAAGTTTATAATTCCGCCATTTCAGGTATCCTGATGACCCTTTTGATAGAATTTGGGAGTCGGATTCTATAAAGAAAGCTAATTATCTTGTTGATGTTGCTGCTGGAACCCAAAAAATTTCTACAGTAGCACCAATTGATGTTAACAGAGATGAAATGCCACCAGTGAAAGTGATGCAGACAGCTGTAGTGGGTACTAATGGATCTCTAACTTACCGATTAAATTTGGATGGTTTTCCTGGTACCGGTTGGGCATTCACCTATTTTGCAGAGATTGAAGATCTGGGTCCCAATGAATCCAGAAAATTCAGGCTAGTTCTTCCAGGCCAGCCTGATGTTAGCAAGGCAGTTGTGAATATTGAAGAAAACGCTCAAGGGAAATATCGTCTTTATGAACCAGGATTTACCAACATATCCCTACCTTTTGTGCTCTCTTTTAGATTTGGAAAGACATATGATTCCTCTAGGGGACCTCTCCTAAATGCCATGGAGATAAACATGTATTTGGAGAAAAACGATGGTTCTCTAGATGGTTAGTTCCTTAATAAGAGGCTACCTTACAAGATGATGTGTTTTTTACTAACTTACAACTGTATCAAGTGATTCTTTGATAAGCATGTCTGTTGTAATGCAAGTGTATTAGTTAAGTCTTGTTTATAGCATAAGAAAATTGTAATAGATGTACTGTGCGGATTGAATGATTTGCAGGAGCAACCATCTCCAGTGTACTTTCGCACTACTCTGCAGCAGACTGGGCAAAAGAAGGTGGTGATCCATGTCTACCTGTTCCATGGTCATGGGTTCGATGTAACTCTGATCCACAACCAAGAATAGTCTCAATGTAAAGGTTAATCTTTTTATGGTTTTAGTTTGGCCTGTGGAGTCTCAATGTGCTATATATCTTTTAAAACTTAAAAGAGAAGTATAAATGATCTGTAATAGTAACTTTTTTTTGTGGTGGTGACAGCTTGTTATCCAATAGAAACTTGACTGGCAATATTCCTTTGGACATCACCAAATTGGTTGGTTTGGTTGAACTGTAAGTTTCATCTTAATTTCTAATATTTCTGGACTGGGTTGTTGATATCTCATGTTTGGTCCGTTAAACTTGTATTGTGGTATTGATGTGATTTAATTCTCGGATGCAGATGGCTTGATGGAAATATGTTGACTGGTCCATTACCTGATTTTATTGGTTGCATGGACTTAAAGATCATGTAATCATTGCTATCTTCCTTCCTTTTGTCATGTTATGTTGTAGTTAGCTGATTGAAACCTTTCTTTCTTTTTGCAGTCATCTAGAAAACAATCAATTGACCGGTGTGCTCCCAACTTCTTTAGTGAACCTTCCAAACTTGAGGGAACTGTAAGCTCTTTAAACTTAAGATATTCTGATAAATCTAATTATGGTCTTAAATAAAATACATATCTATCTCCACTAAAAACGAGTATCATTTTGTTGATGAACCTACAGACTAACTCACGTTAAGTTATTATGCTTTGATTAGTTGTTTTATTTTGAGTTTTTGATGAAATTCAGGTAACGCTTTTGACATTTGCAGGTATGTGCAAAATAACATGTTATCTGGAACAATACCATCAGATCTTCTTAGTAAGGATTTGGTTTTGAAGTGAGTCTAATTTTAACCTTCTAACTTTAAGAGCATTCAGTATTACCATGTAAGGAAATGGAGGAAAATATTGGCAGTTTTAATCTTATTGGATAATAGATGAACTTTCCTATCCTGTTAATTGTTTTCATTTATATGTTCACCTGTATCTGGTTTGTCTAATGTGTTAATATCTGTTATCACATTAAATGAACTTGGCTGCTTTATAACCAGAAAAAGTAAAAATCTAGGTTTGATCAATTAATGTGTTGTTTTATACTATTAATTACTTCTGATATGTAAATGTGCTAATACCCACATACACTTTCTTCACCAACTTGTTTTCTCTTTCATATTTACCATTGTCCATTTCTTTAGATATTTTTCATTTAATATGTCGGTTTCTGACTTTCAGCTGGATATGATGGTGCTTTGATTGCTTAGATAAACAGTTTCGTATCTCTCAGCTAATCTTAGTAAATATTGAATGCTACATTCTTTTTCAAGTTTAACTTGATATACTTCAATTTGTATCTTTTTGGAATGCTATATTACTTCAGATCTCTAGTCAATAATATGTTTTTTTATAGCGTAGCAAATATTTTATTCTTCTGTTGCAAATATTCTAATTCTCTCTTCATTTATATTTGGTAACCTCTAATTTTTTCCTGTCATCCTCGTCAGCTATTCTGGAAACCTCAATCTTCACAAAGAAAGCAAAATAAAGGGGCATATGTACGTTATTATTGGTTCATCAGTTGGGGCTTCTGTTCTACTTTTGGCTACTGTTATATCTTGCTTGTATATGCGCAAAGGCAAGAGAAAATATTATCAGAAAGGTAGAATCTAAACACAGCCATTTATTGTGTCTGTTTGATATTTGAGATGATATATCATGATTTATATGTTTACACTCTTCATAGACCGAGTTGATTCTCTCCCTGCTCAAAGACTGGCTTCTTGGAAGAACGATGATCCTGCAGAAGCTGCTCACTGCTTCAGTTTTTCTGAAATTGAAAATGCTACCAATAACTTTGAGAAAAAAATTGGTGCTGGTGGTTTTGGAGTTGTCTACTATGGGAAGCTAAAAGATGGAAACGAGATAGCCGTTAAAGTTTTAACCAGTAATTCCTATCAAGGCAAGCGAGAGTTCTCAAATGAGGTAACCTGCATTTAATTAACCTTTATAAGTATTCTAGCATTATTCTGTCCCTTATTGTTTTTCTTTCTGTGGCATGGCATTTCATTTTGTGATCTGTTGGAGTTGCTCACTGCATTGTTTTTCTTCTAAATAAAGCATTAAATACACAAAATAGTTGCAACTTTCTTACTAATTCTATTGTAATTTGGTATGATGTTTTCCTTTGATCCAGGTAACTCTTCTTTCAAGAATACATCATAGAAATTTGGTACAGCTGCTTGGTTATTGCCGAGATGAAGAGAATAGTATGCTTGTCTATGAGTTCATGCATAATGGCACTCTCAAAGAACATCTTTATGGTAAGCCTGCATGACTTAAATCAAGGAGCAGAAACCCATATCTTCACTTATGTCTAATATTTTCTTGTAGGTCCATTAGCCAATGGAAGAAGTATTAATTGGATTAAGCGTCTTGAGATTGCTGAAGATGCTGCCAAAGGTATTGTTAAGCTAGTGCTTTTAGAATATAAAGCTACTTTTCCTCTAATTTTTGTGATTGAATGATCCTTCTCTTATGATCCATCACATGATGCTAAATGTATTGTTCTCATGGTTGTTCAGGGATTGAATATCTTCATACGGGTTGTGTTCCTGTCGTTATCCATAGAGACTTAAAAAGCAGCAATATTCTTTTGGACAAGCACATGAAAGCCAAGGTTTCTGATTTCGGTCTTTCAAAACTTGCTGTTGATGGAGTCTCACATGTTTCAAGCATAGTTCGAGGAACAGTAGGATATCTGGATCCTGAGTAAGGCCTTTATCTATTTTCAGACAATTTGTGTGTTTCAGCAAAACCTAAAGTTATTATTTCTTGATGACTAACTTTTTCTTTGACAGGTACTATATTTCCCAACAGCTGACAGACAAGAGTGATGTTTATAGTTTTGGTGTAATTCTCCTTGAACTAATGTCTGGTCAAGAAGCAATATCAAATGAAAGCTTTGGTATAAATTGTCGAAACATAGTCCAATGGGTAGGTTTTTATTTCTATTCATAAATAGAACTTTTGGAGTATAAAGGAACTACCATCCTTTGTAGTTTCTTTTGTGTAGTATTTAATTTGCAACATTGAAAAAAGTAAATCATAAATTGATGACAAAATGAACTATCAACTAAATTTTCATGTGACAGTAAATGATTGATGGACTTTGAGTGTCAACATAACTCAGATATCAAAGTTCATAGTGATATCTAACATGACTTTATTTCGAACTATCAGCGACTAAATTTGGTTGTCTGCATGAAATTTTCACAGGCAAAGTTACACATTGAGAGTGGAGACATACAAGGTATTATCGATCCTCTGTTGCACAATGAATATGACCTACAATCAATGTGGAAAATAGCAGAGAAAGCATTGATGTGTGTTCAGCCTCATGGACATATGCGACCATCAATTTCAGAAGTTCTAAAGGAGATCCAAGATGCCATATCTATTGAAAAACAGGCAGAAGCATTAAGAGAAGGGAACTCAGATGATATGTCCAAAAATTCTTTTCAGTCTTCCATGAACATGGGTTCTATGGATCTAGTTGGACCTGAGAGTTTCCTGTCAATTGATGAATCAGTTGCACAGCCAACTGCAAGATAGATAGATAGATAGATAGATATCTTTTGTAGACAAAATCAAATTTTCTTTTTTCTAATTCTCGCCCTATGAATTTTTTTTCTCTCTCTTTCATTCAATGTTTGTTTGTGCAGAGGGATTGCCCTTTGTGGTTGGTTTAATGATTGGTGCACCCTACCAACCAAATGAACAGTCTATGTATACTGACTGCAGTTGATTTTATTGTTCCCAATTTGTCAATTTCAAATTGTTTTTGCTTATTATAACCTTTAAAACATTAATTATTATTGCAGAAGTTCAAGTTTTTTTTTTAAAGCAATAATTAATGAGTTGTAACTATGTAATTTAACATCTTGGTTTCTACTATGTATGTATGTAGGAAGCATTAAAGAAAGAGCAGCACAAGCAGGAAAAGGGCAGAGGAGGAGGGTTATCCCAATACTCTGCATGGTCCCAACCTGGTCCAATCATGCACCTTTTATAAAAAAAATTTCTCTACTAAAACTATTTAAGAAAAACAAAATTGTTTAAAAATAATACTATTTTAATTTCAAATAAAAATAACACTAAACACTTTAATAGATGGGAATTCATTTTTTTTCGAACTTACTTTTTTTCATCACGAGTACCTAATAAGCTTGTTTGGAATTTGACCTCGAAGACTGAATTTCGAAGAGGATTGAAAAATCTAAAACATCAACACATGGTTAAAATTTATGTTTTCAGAGACTGAATTTCAATCTCAAAATGTTCGTTCAAATTTAAGCAGAAGTTTACGTAAAAGATATCAAACACCTTTCCTTCCCGAATTCAGAATGAGTTTCATCTCCAACAACACAACAATAAGATTGTGTTTGGTAGATGAAATTAATACATATGAAAAAATTTTATGTCACCTAGGATAAGTAAAAGAATAGACGATAATAGTTATATAATGAATTTTAAGTTTATATTGTCCTCTTACCTCAAATAAAAAAAACAGTCTAAATTTGCATTTTATTTTTTTTATAATTCTATAATATAGTGTTATAAGATTTGAGTTAAATTCGTATTTTAAAAATAGTGTATGTAATTAAGGTTAAAGGAATTGAGAGTGATATATGTGTTATAAAAGTTTCGTATAATATTTTATTATCTAGTAATAATTTATATAAGGTTATATCTTTGTATATTCATCACCGATACTTCTTTTTAAGAGATTAAAAATTTGATTTTGAAAGTAAAATTTTTACATACTACAATGGTAATATGTAAAACATATAAGAAATGCATTAAGGAATTATTTTACTAAAATATTCCCGGTGGAAAAATTCATAAAATCTCCCCCCAAAAAAATTATATATTCAATTAAATTATAGTTTCCTATTGACAATAAATAATCATATTAAAAAATATAGTCCACATTCATTCTAAATTGTTGGAAAACTCAGCTTCTTCTAGAGATGGCAAATAAACCCGTGCCCGTGGGTATCACCCGAACTCATCCCCGTTTTGACGGGGAATCTCCGCTTTGACTGGGTATGGGTATGGGTATGGGTAATACCCGAAATTTTCAACTGGGGATGGGGATGGGGATGGAGATATATATATACCCGCCCAAATACCCGTCCCCGCTTAAATTACTAAACTATTTATAATTTATTAAATAATCTAAAAAATATATATAAATAAATAATATATTTACACATAAAATATAATATAATATAATATAATATAGTATATATACATATAAATAAAATATACTTTTATATATATATATTTACACATATACATGTAATATAATATAATATAATATACATAATAATATAATATAATATATATAATATATACGTATAAAACAAATTAATCATTTAACTAGTGAGATCTTTTATAAACAAATTTATAACATTACAAATTTATAAAAATTTAAAAGAAATATATATATATATATATAAAAACATAAAATATCTACGCATATACATATAATATATATACATAATAATATAATATATATTATTATATTTATATTATTATATAATATAATATAATATATACTTAAAATAAATATATATCTATAAATAT
>Ga0214544_1000227_pt1 | contig 92436 bp, 48 predicted proteins | sample CNSS3metaG_FD_160074 | JGI IMG/M metagenome (GOLD analysis project Ga0214544, IMG submission 160074) | Root nodule microbial communities from cowpea collected in UCLA plant growth center, Los Angeles, California, USA - CNSS3 | ecosystem: Host-associated > Plants > Roots > Nodule | place: USA...
CTTTTTTGATAGCTCATGGCCAAATCTCCTATTGGGCTTAGTCAAGCCCAATTTTATCAATTGAACTACTCATTGTTTGACTTATTATTCTAGAAAGCAAAGCCTAAACAATGGGCCAATATTATTGTTATTCTATTGCTCTTTGAGAAACCTCTTCAAATCTTCACATCTTTTTTGGCCCATGTGAAGAGTATGAGAAGCCCATGTGGGTTTGGGCCATCTTGAATGAAGCCCAATTGGATCTTTTTAGCATGCTCCTTGTTATTGGGCCTCTTGATGGGCTTGGACTTGAAGGTGCATGTGGGTCATGTATTGGGTCTTGAGCATGATTTGGGCCTAGGCGTTGACCCAAGCTATAAGCCTTGTTGGGATCACATCACAAGGTCTCCAACAGTATCTACAAGAGTCTTTTTTTTTTCAATGATTCACACCAAAACCAATATTCAGCATTATACATGATTATATCAAATATAAAGCAGCAACACTCTAACACTTAAGCATGTGATTCTATACACCAATGCGAAATAATATAACACTTCACACCTCATATGCAACAATTTCATTTATAATTATACACATGCATTCACTAATAAACCAATTCTCAACATGTGACTAACCCAAAGGAACATCCAAATTCATGGAGACTCACAACATAACTCAATCATGCTTCTGAATCATGCCACATTTGTAGTTACTTGGAATTATCAAGAGATTATTCATGCCTTTTAAATACTTCCAAACCAACAATCATGTGTATCATATCTCTAACTACAGAGATCCAAACTAAGATCCAACCGTACAAAATAAAGAACAACATGTTATGAATCCATTTTCTAAATTTTAGGTAAAGTGGACGGTTAATGAATTAGGAAATGCAATTTTACGAAAACTGCACAAACTAGAAAAACGTAGTCGCCCAATGACTAGAGCTCTACATCCAGCGACCAAAACCAGAGACTTGGCCCTTGACGATATGAAACCACCACCCGGCGATCCCTAGTGTGCGAAAAGTACGAGAAACAACGTAATTGCATATACTTTGGTCAATTTAAAGGCACTCAAACATACAAAATTTAACAAAGATTCATTCATCATGAATAAAGCTACACAACATCAAAGGTGCACCAACCCAACACTTGCGTTCCATAAACATGCAAACTTCCATACACAATAACGTACACTTGAACCAAAGAAATGTTGAAAGCCCATTGGTCACATTGCACCTAGACCATTTTTAAGCAAAGAGTCAATTTAACTATGTTGCACCCCAAAATTGTATACAAAGGAACAAAGATTACCCTTTACAAAGAGGGGCACCTACGACTAGAAGAAAAAGTGCCATGCACTTATGTATTATCTGCACCACCAAAAGCTTAAAGTGGACAAATTGAATTGGTATGTGTGGGCCCACGGTCATGCTATCACTTAACTAGCATGTGAAATGGAACAATTGAAAAGGGAAAAGCCAACCCTTAACCACATACATTGCAACAATGAAAAAAAACAAAGCTTTCTCCCTCGGCACACATAGAAGATGTGATTGATTGACTAAAGGGAGTGGCATAAAGCAAAACAGGGTCCACCCCAAAGAAACATCCCATCAAAGGTGACAAAGGTGTTGGCACATTCCTTTCATGGCTAAGCAAAAGAATAAACAAAATGCAACCCACACACTGAAGTGAATTCGTAAGCCCTGGACTTGCACCATGTGTCCATTTAAGGTTGCAGAACTTCCATAACCAAATATAATTTTGCATGCGTGACGAATAAGCCAACCATCTATACTAGGCTCGAAAGAAATCAGCAAGGGAAGATACAATAACCCACAATAGTTACCACTCCCATCACCACTTCAACGCTGCAACTCCTATGGAAGACAACCTAAAATGCGACTAGAACCTCCCGAACAGATATTCTTGCAACTGAACTAGCATGAACGAAGCTACTCGCATTCCCATAAGGTGTTCGACATAAATATACTCCAAAGACAATCTCACGCAAGGCAAGCAACGATTCCAAAAACAAATTGGTGTATACACATCACATATGGAAGCATAAAAAAAACGAGAGCCAAATCACCTTATTCACAAATCAGAAACATATAACTATAACGACAAGGTACAATTTGTAAGACCTGAGAAATTTAAATAATTAAATAAATAATTATTTAATAAATACGGGTATTAGGAGCCTTATGGCATTTAATGTAGATTGTTATGACGTGGAAAAGTACTAACTCAAGTTGTTAAGAGTACTTAGTTGTGTTGAAAGGACTTGGGTTCGAGTTCTCTGTATGCCAATTTATGATATTTTAATATGTGTATTATTTTAATGTTATGTTGAATGTGCTTAGTGATAATGTCCCTAAAAGGATAGAAATTATCACGATACATGTATTGGTTGAATTGGTTGTGCATTGACTTTGTAATTGAGTGGTTGTGTGTTCAAACCTTGTTAAGAACGAATTTAACTTTCTTTTTTGCCAAAATTTCTTTTGGCATTGAGATGAAAAGGCAGAGTAACCCTAGCTGCCAAGAGAGGCAACCTAGTGGGTTGGGAGACAACCAAATAATGGTTCTTGATTAGCCATTAACATGAAACTTAATGGCATTTTCGGTTTTGGGGTTATTTACACTTAATTAGGGTAGTAATTTAGAGAGAGAATGGAACTGGAGGAAGAAGGAGGACTGCATTTTGTGTGGGTCTTTGGGCATAGATTTTTCTAGAGATTTCATGCTTGTTTGTAGAGAGAAGTGAGGGTGGAAGCCATTGTTGGAGTGGAAGAAAAGGCTAAGAGAGTTTTGGTCTAAGGACACACACCAAACTCAAATTTAAGCAAGGAATCTAGGTAAGAGGAGCTGCTTTCGTGTGCTTTTATTCGTATATAATGCATATTGCCTTGTTGTGACCATAATTGCATGAAATTCTCCTATTTTGTTGTTTTTCGTAAAGTTTCTGGGTTTCGCCCATAAACTGCTTGGCAGTCAGGAGTGTGCCGCCAGGCAACTCATCTTTCCTACCCAGTTTTCTGGGTTCTCCTATGAACCACTAGGTGACGATGAACTACCGCCAGGCGACGCTATTCTATTTTGGGTTGGTTTTGTTGTGTTCTGTGCAGAAGTCCTTGTGACTTCTGGAAATTTGTTGTATAAATCATATAAGATGAGTTACTATCATGAGTTTAATGATATTCGTGTGTGTGTTGACTTTTTGGGGAATCATGAGTGATAAAGCATGAACACATGTTAGGAATTTGGGAGAAGTGATTTGGAATTCGATTCCAGTGAGTAAGTATAGATGATTATTAAGAATTAAATAGGGGGAGGAAATTTTAATAAGGCGTATGCGATTTGGTGTGATTTGGTTATTTTAGCAATTGAAAACATTATGGAAAGGGACCTAGATATCGTAGATCAAGAGACAGGAGGTTCTGCCAGGTACTAATATGCCGCCTGGCGGCACCCTGCTTGCCACCAGGCGATGATGATGTGCAGGTACAATTTCACGAATTTATTTGGTTGGCAACAAGGAGGAGACCTATGGAAGCGAATTGTAATAGAAAATAGGTGAGGAAACGGGAAGGAGTAATACATATATTAACTAAGAATGAGGATAGTTAAGAAGTGATGGTATGTTTTTGTCAATGTTTAGTTTTAATGATGGTAATGAAAGAAAGGGAAAATATTAATTCTAATTGAAATTTCAAGTTCTGTAAAGAATAGGTTTTCTTAGGTGTGTACATTTGGTACGTGTGATGGTCATGCGGTAGTGAGTTGAGGTATAAATCATAGATTGTGAAGCATGGAGTGGAAGTTAATTGGGTTGAACATGTGGTATCGTTGCAATGTGATATAGGCAGGTTGTGTACTATGGAATGTTGCCGTTGTGTCATTTTCCTAAGTTAGATCAAGTCATTACAGAACCATAGAAAGCTTGGAGAATTCTAGGTCTTGAATAAGGGGATTGGCAGTTACGAATGATAGGCACTTGAACCATATGAGGACTGCAGGGTACCAAAAACAATTTAACCTTGACTGAAGAGTATATATATCTGGACTTCTGGAAATGATTTAGACTGCAAGTCAATCTGTTTTTGCTGCTAAAACCAATAGAGTTTCGCTACCGATATAGCGATTGGCGGCACGGGTGTGGCCGTTAGGCGATAGGAGTAGTAGGGATGTCCCTGCAACGTGTGGTGCCTGGCGGCAAGGTATGCTCCGCCAGGCGATGGACCTTGAAATAGTGGGTCTGGGAGAAGCCTGGCGCCTGGCGGCAAGGGTGTCCCGCCAGGCGATCTGCACAGGAATTTCGCCTGGCGGCGCTTAGGCTACGCCAGGCGATAGTGCTGTAGGCAGTGGTTGCGTGTGTTGTTTGTACGCAATGATGCGAGACTTAAATCAGGAGATGTTGTGCCATGAGCAGGTAGGTTCATGGATGGTGGTGAACACGTGATGATATGAGCGAGGAGATTCATATCCTATTACGCTCGTGTGGGGATACGAGCGGTAGGTTCGTATTAGGGATGTCAAAAAAATCTGTACCCACGGGTATCCGTGGATAAAACCCGCAACGGGTAGGAAATGGATATTAAAAATGGATACCCACTACCCGCAAGTACGGGTATTTTTAATACCCGCATGTTAACGGGGCGGGTACGGGTATCATAGTATCTGTACCCGTGGATACCCGTACTCGCTAAATTTTAATTCACAAAAATACCCTTATATATATATATATTAGTAAAAAATATTCTAACCTAATTTTTTCTAAGCTGCACATCTTGTCTTGTCATCTGTCTTCATTCTTCCACCTTCAAGTATTGGTACATTGTCTTCTTCCAATTACATCCCTTGACATTCTTCTCTTTCCTTTCTTTGAATTTGGGCATATACATTGAATCCTATATAGACAGTGACGTTTATGGTATGTTGGTTAACAATGTCTACAAATTTATATAAATTATCTAAATATGTATTGGTTTGTTGTTTAGCATGTCCACGGAAAAAATTTCTACTCTCAATGAAGGTGAAGAACAAGTGAAAAATGCCTTTAATGTTGGTGAATCAAATGTAGGGGAATCAAATAATATTCATGTGAATGAAGGTGATGACTCAACCCAAGTAGAAACTGGAAGTTCATTTCAAACAGAGGATAACATTATTGGAAAAAGACGCACATCAGTTGTATGGAATCACTTTAAGAAACAAAAATTAGATGGAAAGTGGAATGCCATTTGTAATTATTGTGGTTCAAAACTTTTAGGGGAGTCAAAGCAAGGGACATCACACTTGATGGCCCACTTTAGGTGTTGCAAACTTCGAACAACTCGAGACATCAAGCAAGCATTTCTCAAAACAGAAAAAACAGGGAGTGAAACAATAGTTGTTGGCAACTATGTATTTAGTCAAGAAGCAGCAAGGTGTGCACTTGTTAAGATGATAGTTCTACATGAGTATCCAATGTCAATGGTTGATCACATGGGCTTTAAGGAATTTTGTCTTGCTTTGCAACCTTTATTCAAGGGGATTTCTCGAAACACCATAAGGAGTGACATTATGAAGACTTATAATGAAGGAAAAGAGAATATAATGAAATTGTTATCAAAGAATCAGAGTCGAGTTGCAATTACTACTGACATGTGGACTGCTAGTAACCAGAATAGAGGTTACATGACGGTCACTGCTCACTTTATAACTAATTCATGAAACCTAGAAAGTCGACTTGTGAGGTAATGTTTCTAAATTATATAATTACAATTTGTATTATTTTCTTTACTTGTTTATGAATAGATTATTAAAATATTTATCTTTATGTTATGTTCATTTATGTACCTGGTCCTCATACAAGCAAGGTTTTTGCTGATGTTTTAATTCAATGTTTAATGGATTGGAATCTAGATAGAAACTTGTCCACTTTGACAGTTGATAATTGCACTACAAATGATGCTATGATTGAGCGAGTTTTAGAGAAGATTTTATCTAGAAAACTTATTTTAGGTGGCCAAATATTTCACATGCGTTGTTGTGCTCATATTTTAAATCTGATTATTAAAGATGGTTTATGTATAATCTCTGATGCCATTGAAAAGATTAGAGAAAGTGTTCATTTTTGGATAGCAACACCTAAAAGAGAGGAGAAATTTATAGAGTCATGTGGTCAAGTGAACATTCCATTTAAGAAAAAATTAGTTCTTGATTGCAAGACTAGGTGGAATTCTACATTTTTGATGCTTCAAGTTGCTATACAATACAAAGATGTGTTTCATAGATTATCACAGCGAGATAATCAATACAAAGCTTTACCTAGTGAACATGATTGGATGATGGCAAATGAGATTTGTCAAAGATTGGAATTATTTTATGATGTGACACTTTTATTCTCTAGTACTTTGTATCCAACTGTGAATGTCGTTTTCCCAAAAATATGTGAAAATAAGTTGTCTTTGATTGAATAGCTTTCATGTCCTAATTCCATTATTCATGGAATGACTACAACCATGATTACTAAATTTGATAAGTATTGGGGTGTGATCAACGGGGTGATGGCGGTAGGAATTGTATTAGATCCTAGGTACAAAATTGACTTGTTAGATTATTTTTTCCCTCAAATTTATGGAGAAAATTCTCATTATGAAATTGAGAGGGTAAAATCTATTTGTCAAGATTTGGTAAAAGAGTATGCCATTAAAGTCAAGGGTAAAGAATTGGCTGCTTCATCTCAAAGTTCAAACCTAAATGTAGTGGATGTAGGTATTCTTGGAAGAAAAGAAAGTTGGAGGTCAAATTTTGAAAAACATAAGATTGCAAAGATAAGTGACACACCAAATTTTAAGTCAGGATTAGATCGTTATTTAGAAGAGGCAATACTTCCTGATTTAGATGCACAATTTGATATCTTAGCGTGGTGGAAAAGTAATGGGTTAAAATACCCAACCTTGCAAATGTTGGCGAGAGACATTCTAGCAATCCCCATCTCAACTGTTGCTTTAGAGTCTTCATTCAGTAATGGTGGTCAGATTCTTACCCCACATCGTAGTAGATTACTTCCAGATACTGTGGGGGCATTGATGTGTCTCCAAGATTGGTTATGGACCAACATAGAAGGTAATGAAATTAATACTTTTACTTAAATATTTTAATTAAGTGATATTTAGAAATTTTTAATAAACTTCTTATGTTTTCAGGCTCTTCTAGATTAAAATTGGACAACATGAAACTTTATACAATGTTGCAAGATGTAGACATTGATGAAGTTAGTAATTTCTTTAATATTTCATTCAAAAATAAACTACAACATAAATTATTAGTGATTTTTTATTTGTTTATTTTTCAGGAATCAATCAGAGAAAGTGAGCTTGTTGATCAAAGCACTAATTAAAGAATTTCTATTATGTTGAACGCCATTTTATATTTATTTTTATAATTATTTGGATTTGTATGAACTTTATTTGATCTTTATTTAAAATTTATAACAATGATGTATTTTATTTGAATTTATGATTAAATATTTATTTTTTAAAATATTTTTGTAAATATCCGCGGGTAGCCGTGGATACCCGCGGATATGAAAAAAATAGACGGGTACCCGCATAACGGATACCCGACGGATATGGGTACGGGTACGGGGCTGATATTTATCCAGCGGGTAGGGTACGGGGGAGCTACTACCCGTACCCTACCCGCCCCATTGACATCTCTAGTTCGTATGTTTCGTGCTCACACTTGAGAGATGCTGCAAGTTGGGAGGTTCGTAGCTGGTGGATCACGTGTGTTGGACTACGGGCGGGTAAGTCCGTAGAGTAGGACTACGAGTGGGGAGGTTTGTAAAGCAGGACTACGAGCGGGGATGTTCGTAGAGGTAGGACCACGAGCGGGCATGTTCATGTGCACATTATAAATCTTGAATCCAAGGCTAACTATTTGTGTGAATTGAAGGTTGAAAAGCCTTGGGGATTAAGGTCTTGGCCAAGAACTAACTAGAATAAAACAATGGGGTGTATTTTGATTTATATTAATTTATGTGTTAATTTATATAGGGATTTTATTATATTTTATTCTATTTTGTCGAATTTTGGAACTTGTAATAAGATTATTATTTTAGTTATGTTTAAATTATGGCGCGTTGAAAAATATTTTGAATTTTCCCGTTTGGGAATAATAAAATTATGTCATTTGATCTTTATTTCTTATTTATTTATTTATTTTAGTTAAGCAATTTCTAGTAGGGACGTTACACAGTTCCCTTTACCTAGATTTCCTGCTTCGAGTTCTCTTTTAAAGACCTTTCTTGTTCCCAAGAAAACACCACACTGGCTTCTACTCAACGGCCTTCTCTATCATTCCAAGTACTCTCCAAAACTCAACTGCAATGCTCTCCGCTACACCCTTATGCTGCCACACAATGTCCCTCTCTTTGTCACCTTAATTTCCTCCTTCCACCTCTCTTTCCCCACTCTTAAAAAATTCATTAAAAAAATAAAACGAAAATTTTATTGACAAGGTTAATAGTCTTCAATTACCATTAACCTGATGGTTTCTCTACCCTGATTTCTCACACTAATGGCTAGTTGGTTTCTTGAGTATCTCCTATTGATCCAATATAATTAAACCCACATCCACATAATGACCAACAAATGTACAACCAACAAGCCAATTTGTGTTTCTTGCTATTTTAAGCACCTACACACTTATCAATATACCTCACACCTTCATGCATAAATGGAAAATAATTAAGTAATTAAACTATAATACTAATGGCATACATAGGACTCGAACTTAAGTACTCTCATCACAACCAAGTACTCTCAACCACTTGAGCTAGCACCATTCCTTGTCTTCTCTCTCCGCATTAATTAACTTAGGGGTTCCTGCCCTCGCATTAATTAAATAACATATATTTCTTTATTTAATTTTCCCATGTCTTATAGGTAGCGCCAGGCGATAGTGCAAAGAGTAGTGTGTTATGTTGGCTTGTGTTTTGCATGTTTGTGATGTTGGGCTTGGACCAGGAGATGCTTGACTATGTCATGAGCGAGTAGGTTCATGGCTAGTGGTGAACACATGATAATATGAGTGGGGAGGTTCATATTATGATGCTCTCGTGTGAGGATACGAACGGGAAGGTTTGTATGTTCTGTGCTCACACTTGAGGGTTGCTGTGAGCGGGGAGGTTCGTAGTTGTTTGATCACATGTGTTGGACTACGGACGGGAAGGTCCGTAGAGTTGGACTACGAGCGTGGAGATTTGTAGAGGCAGGACGACGAACAGACAGGTTCGTGGAAACATGTATATCCTGGGTCCATGGTCAAGTATTTGTATGGTGTGCTTAGAATAGTAGCTTCATGTGCATAATGAGATTTAGAGTTTTACACGACTTGTGACTGGTTTCTTTGGAGGTGCGTGGTCTACAAGGCTTTGGGTGATACCTTAAGGATGGAATTTGCTGTGACATTTCTTGAGTTGTGGCTCGGAATGGTATCCCTTAAGTTGTGGTTCGGGATAAAGGGTAAACACATGGCATTCCTTGAGTTGTGGCACGAAATGACATCCCTTGAGTTGTGGCTCGAGATGGCAGATAGACACAAGCATTCCTTGAGTTATGGCTCAGATTGGCGAGTGTTACCGATGTGAGTGCGTGAGTTGTGGCTCGTACGGATGGGTCCAAGAAGATTGCCCTCTTTGGCGTTAACTAGTGAGTTTGGTAGTCTTGGAAAAATTATGAACTATAGTTCGTATTAGGAACTCCACCTGGCGTTAGGGAGTGTGGTCCGTAGTAGGTTTCCCGCACGTGTTCTACAAGTTGTGGCCCTTAGGTGGAGGCAGCAAAAGGTATCTTGAGGTTATCATCTAAAGATGTAGAACATAGATAACATGGTGGTGGCCGTGTGGTATGGAATCAAAGGATAGGGTTTCTTTGATGAGTGTATGCATATATATATATATATATATATTTGAATTGTATATATAATTTGATATTGTTAGCTCACCCTATCTGCTTGTGTTTGGATGATCGTGTAATCTGTTATACGGGAGCAGATGATGTTGCAGCTGGTTCGGGTGAGGTATAACATCGGAGAGACGGCTAGCTGGGAAAAGCTTTTACTGAGATTTTATTATTTATGGATTTAGGATATTTTGTAAACATTTACTTTTATCATACTTGGAACTTGTAGTTGATATTTAAATTATGTGGATTTTAAATTAATAGAGATTTAGTAAAGGTTTTCATTTTCCCTCGTTTTAGGAAAAAACAGTTTAAATCAATGTGTATATATTATCGATTTTATTTATTTTATTTTAAATTAGTAATATCCGACCGGAATGTTACATAAACGATTCAAATGGATCGACTGGCCCGATGACACAAATAGGCCTGACGAGCCTGACGACCCAAATGGGTCTAGTGGGCTAATGATCCAAACGGGTTAGGTGGGCCCGATGACCCAACGATCCAGATGTGTCGGGAGGGCCCGACGATCCTGACGTACAATGCTAGCACGATGATAAAATGGGTCGGATGGACCCGACAATCCAAACGGACTCGACGACGTAGACTGGTTGGGCGGGCTCGACAACTAAGACGGGTCGGACTAGCACTACGACCAAGACGGGTCGGACGGACCTGATAACCCGAACAGGTCAGGCAGGCCTGGCGACCCAAATGGGTCATGCGAGCTAGGTGATTTATAGAGTCGGGCCGACCCAACCCAACCCGTGTGTGTCGTCGAGTCAGACCAACCCGCTTGGGTAGGAACAGTCCGGCCCATCTGGGTCGTCGAGCTCGTTTCTAAATTTAACATGAACTCAAAACATAATTAAGTCTAAAATAAATATCGTTCAAGTGAAATTTTATCTCACACCAAACTCATGGCGAGGTCGTTGGAGGCTCTAGGAGGACGCACATTTTGTGGCTTGTTGAAGATCAAAGTAACGCTTGGAGTGCCTTAATCACTGCAAGCTAGACCAGAGTTCATTGAAGCTAGGTGAAGTGATAGTCTAATTTAGCCTTAGTTTAGGGAGTTTTAAGTAGTTTTTCCGCTTAGGAATTGAGTTAGTTAATGAGCTGTAGTTAGGAGATGAGATTTAGTGTATATAGGATAGAAAAAATCACTCAGCAGGGAGAGATCACACTTCCACTGGTCAGAAATCACTCTCCATATTCTCTCATTTTCGCTCATCTTCTCTCACGGTTTTTCTTCACTTTTAACTTGGAGATCAAGAGCTTTGGTGAGAGGACGGCTCAAGAACTTCAACCTTTGTGTTGTACTTGTGGTATTACGTTTTATTGTTCTAGCAATTACGTTTTCCACCATTTAGTCCATCAAATTCTTGTTCTGTTTTCGATTTCTAGTAAATTCATCATGTGTTCTTATTGTTCTATGTTTTTCCAATACAAGCACTTCTTAATTCTGTGTTTTTTATCAAGATTTCTTCCTAACCTGCTAGATCGAGGTTATTGATTCATGCCTTTGATCTCGTGTGTCCAAAAGACCACAATTCATCGCAGTTTCGGTATGAACGTAATTAATCGGAAAAAATATTGAGAAGAAGGCAGAGTTAAGAGTTCTTCATTGGTGATCAGTGTGTAATTGTTCAATTCGTGTAAATCTTGATGTTTGAGTGTTTGTATGGATTCCGTTTGGTTATAGAAGTCATTCACAACTTGTTTCAACCTAAATTCTGCATTTCGAACCAAAATCAGTGAATCAGAGGCTGAGGTAGTTAATTCCGTTATTGTTTGTCTCACAATTTTCGAATTTGTGTTATAAGCTTATGATTGTGTTCCTTTAAGTTTCGTAATCTTTATTTTGGTCATTTCACATCATTCTACATTGGTAATTCATTTTAAAACATTACAGAAACAGAAAATCGAATGTGAGTTTATCTCCATCAATGTTCATGTAGTTAGGGTTCTAATTTTGAGATCTTTATGCGTAGTGCGTTAAATTGATTCGTTCCAATTCCTATGTTTAATCGAGTTAAATCAAACTGTTTTGCATCGTTTTTTCATCCATTCCATCACTCCAGTGTGAAATTCGACCATGCCCTGTGTCTACACATGAACATGCCATTGGTTTTAATTTCTGATTTTTCTTGTTTTAGTTGATTCTGTACATTTCTTTAGGTCGTGTTAATGTTAGGTAAACTTAAATATGGGTAATTGGAAGTTGCTATATTAATTGTCTAGGAGACTGCAAAAGGTTGAGAGTGGGTCTAGCTATGACTAATCATGCAATAGAGTTCATTAATTGTGAGTTAGGTAGTGGTTATATTTAATGAATGTGGTTGAAGGGTCATGCCCAGAGGCCTATAAAAGGACCATGTAGTGCTTCATTTCAAAACACGACAAATCTGAATACAAAGAGTGTTTATCCAGAGAGACTTGTTTGTCAACAAATTGGCATCAGAGCTTGAGAGCCTGAGTGTTTGAGTGAGTTACAGAGTTTGATCAAGATGGCCAGCTTAGCTAACAGCATGCCCCTACCGAAGTTATCAAAAGGCGTCAGCTATGATAACTGGAGCCTGTAGATGAAGGCTCTCCTTGGTTCCCAAGAAGTATGGGAGGTGGTCGAAAATGGGCACCAAGAACTAGAGGACGTTGGAGAAATGACGATAGCCCAACTTGCTACGTTAAAAGCAACACGAGCAAAGGACAAAACGGCTTTGTACGTGCTGTATCGAGCTATTGATGAGTCTGGCTTTGAGAAGATAGCAAATGCTATGTTTTCAAAAGAAGCGTGGGATATTCTGGAGAAGGCATACAAAGGGGATAACCGTGTGAAGCAAGTTCGGCTTCAAACTCTCAAAGGCGAACTTGAAAGGATGAGGATGAAGGAAGATGAAAGGGTTGCTGAGTACGTCTTCCGAGTTGAGACCGTAGTGAATCAGCTCGGTAGAAATAGAGAGACACTGCTCGCTTGTCGAGTGGTGGAGAAAATCTTGAGGTCGTTAACCGACGACTTCGAGAATATAGTTTGCGCAATAGAGAAATCCAAGGACTTGACAGTGCTCTCGGTGGAAGAGCTTGCCGAGTCGCTTGAAGCGCATGAGCAGCGGAGAAGGAAGAAGAAGGAGGAGTCCCTTGATCAAGCACTCCAAGCAAAGGCAACCATTAGGAAGAAGAAGGTTCCTTATACTTAGAACACTCGAGGCCAAGGTGGTAAAGGCAGAGGAGGATATGGAAGAGGTCAAGAACAGGTCGACCAACAAAACTGGCGTGGCCGAGGACAAGGTGGAGGTGGTGGTGGTAGAGGCCGAGGAGGTCAGTCGAACAACTCAGGAGTTGAATGCTTCAAATGTGATAAGTACGGTCATTTTGCCAAAGACGGTTACTCATGAGTTAAATGTTACAATTGTAGGAAGGTTGGACATTTTGCGAAGGACTGCCAATCTGAAAGCAAGAAGGAAACGAACTTCCTTTTTGAGGATGCTGAGGAAGAAGGAGTATTAATGATGTCCAGGAGATCAGGTTCCGAACTAAGTCCGAGTTGTTCTGACAACTTAGTTTGGTACCTTGATACAGGAGCAAGTAACCACATGTGCAGGGACGAGAATCTTTTTAAGCAGCTCACCAAAGTTGACGCTGGACACGTATCATTTGGAGATGCATCAAAGGTGGCAGTAAAAGGCCGGGGTACAATCTAGTACCTACAAAAGAACAACCGAGTTGGAGAAATCAGAGACGTGTACTTTGTACTCGATCTCAAGAGCAACATATTGAGTATGGGCCAACTGATGGAGAAAGGCTACTTGGTTATGATGAAAGACCGAGTACTATACTTAAAAGACAAGTCAAATCGATTGATTGCCCGAGTAGAGATGAAGAAGAACATGATGTACAAGTTGGACTTGAAAATAGTCCAAGAGAGGTGCTTGAAACTTGACGTGAAGGATGAAGCTATGATGTGGCACTTCCGGTTTGGCCACTTGCATTTTTGTGGACTTGCCGAGTTGGTGAAAAAGGAGATGGTGCGAAAAAGCACGTCTGAATATGTATTCTTCATGGGGAGCACTATGTTCACCTGGCTTTCAAAGAAACAGCCCATTGTAACATTGTCAACATGTGAAGCCGAGTATGTTGCAGCATCCTGGAGTGTCTACCATGCAGTTTGGCTTAGAAACCTTCTAAGCAAATTGGAATTGAAGCAAGAAAAGAGGACTGTAAGCCGAGTTGATAACAAGTCGGCCATTGAATTGGCAAAGAACCCGGTCATTTAAGTTTACGTGGGGATTTTGTTAAGTAAACTTAAATGTGGGTAGTTGGAAGTTGCTATATTAATTGTCTAGGAGATTGCAAAAGGTTGAGAGTGGGTCTAGCTATGATTAAGCATGCAACAGAGTTCATTAATTGTGAGTTAGATAGTGGTTATATTTAATGAATGTGGTTGAAGAGTCATGCCCAGTGGCCTATAAAAGGACCATGTAATGCTTCATTTCAAAACACAACAAATCTGAATACAAAGAGTGTTTATCCAGAGAGACTTGTTTTTCAACAATTAAGCTATAGAAAAATGTTTTAGAAGTTCTTAATCATTTCATTCATTTTCTACATCTTTTCCTATTGAATTGCGTCATTAGGTGTCTACATTTCATTCATCCATTCATCATGTTCATACATGCATTCATCATGTTCATACATGCATTGATTTTTAGCATTTAGATTAGTTATTAGATTAGAGTAGTTTAGCATTAAAATTTCCCCACCATAGTTCATATACAATCATTTGCATCTTTAATTGGTCGTGTCCAGGGATTGATACCAAGGTTAGTCTTATATTGCATTCTTAAGGGAAATTGGTTTTGACGAATGTCTTTAAGTGACAGAAGGCTTTTATCAAATAGCGCCGTTTTCGAGGACATGGCGAGTTTTAGATGATGAGTTTGTATTTTGAAGTATGGTGGTCATAGTGTAGTTCTAGTTTTGCAGTTTTTGTTACCATTGTGGAACTTTTTTGAATTTCAAATTTCAATTGATAAATGTTCTTGTGGAAATCTCTCCTGGTTGAGTTCAGGCAGAGGTGCATGAGAACAAGGTCCAAGTCTGAATCGTTGAACACTCTTGATCTTGAGTTAGAAAGATCTTTGAGAAAGAATCATAAGAAGAAGGAGAAGGTTGTTCAGCAAAAAGGAGTGAAGCAAACATCGAATCAATTTCAAGGTTGTGAAGAGGGAAGAATGGGAACACAACCAGGAAGGTCTCTTAAGGAGCTGGCTATTGAAGATTTGGGATATAAGAATTTGTGTGTTCAATTTCCTTAAGGAGAAAATAACTATGAGTTGAAATCGGTATTATTGCAAGCACTTCCTAAATTCCATGGGATGAGTGGGGAAGATCCGCATCAGCACTTGATGGAGTTTATGGTGGTGTGTTCTACAATGAAACCAGCAGGAGTGGCTGAAGATGTCATTCGCATGAAGGCTTTCCCTTTCTTGTTGCAAGATGCTGCAAAAATTTGGCTATTCTCCCAGCCAGCTCCAATAACTGAGTGGAATGGTTTGAAGAGAAAAATATTTTATTCAGAGTAGTATCATTACTCAGGCTGCGAGGAGGAAAAAGAAGTTATGAGTCAATAAAAATCTTCCATTGTGTATACGCATAAATAAGCTTGTTACTAATGTTTAATAGCTTTTACATTTTGGACTTCTATGACTAGAAGTGAGTCGTGATTTTAGTTTCTATGTTAATTTTTTTTTTTTTTTTTTTTTTTTTTTTTTTTTTTTTTTTTTTTTTTTTTTTTTTTTTACAGTATGGAATCAATTTTACTGATCCAATCATTGTAGATAACAAATGAAAACCAATAATCTGGACTTCCTTGCCACATTGAGGACAATATGCACTTTAACTGTGGGGGGAGGTCAAGAAATTTTAAATTTTTTTTCCAGTTTTCTTAACTAACTTCACTAATATTTTCTCTTTGTTTAGTTGTTCTGATTTTTCTGTATTGCAGGTAGCTGTAGTTGCTCTTTTTGATCGCATTAGTTTGAAGTTGTTCTACATTCTGGTTCTTAATTCTGTTCTATTTTAAATTCTGTTTGAGGTAGATTTAGTTAGTTTAATTGTGTTATGGCGTTTCTTTTTAGAACATAGGTACTTCAGTTTAATTGTAGTTTTATCTTGCTGATTTCCGTTTGTATAGCTAGCTTGAATTTAGTTTACTAGTTAGAATTTTTTCTTCATTTTAACTTATGTGTTGTTGCAGTATTATAGGTAGTAGCATAGTCAACTGTGAATTTTTTGTTTTTCTAAAATAAATAGTTGGTATAATAGTTAGCCTTGATGATTTGACATTTTATCACATAGGTATTCTTACTGTTTTAATAAAAAAAGTATTAGAAGTGAAGTTTAAGCCTAACTCAACCCCACAAAACCGGTTTATAAGGTGAGGTTTGAACTTCACTTATATATTGTGAATTAGCTTTACCTCTAGTCGATGTGGGACTTCCAACACACCCCCTCACGCCGAGGTATATTCATCTCGTGCGTAGGACAAGAAATTATAGGATGGTCCGTTAGCAGCTCGATATCAGGTGAAACAGAATGTCCAAGAAAGTTCGCTAGGATAGGCTCTAACTTGGCACACATAAGATAATCTATTTATAACAGAGAGATTACAATTAAAAAGAGTAACTGAAAATAAATAGAGTAAATAGAAGATATTGTTTGATATTTTGATTAACAATATCTAACAATATCTTAATAATATCAAACAATATCTAAACAATATCTAACAAGTATAAAATTTTGACACGTTTTCTGTTTTACCAATTAGTTTAGTTTTTCTTTAGGTTTTCATAGTTAATTCTTGATCCTTCTGCTGTTTTCAGTAGCTATCATATTTTTTAATAGCCTTTTGTTTTTTTTAGAACTTGCTTAGATAGAGAATTTTAGGTATAGATAGCTTAAACATTCAATTTGAGTCATTATAGTATAGGATAGGACCAGTTTACTGTTTTAGTGCATTTTATGGCTGTGCATATTAGTTTTCATAGTTCTTCATGCTTTGGACTTTTAGCTTAGTTTTTAACCTTCAATTATCATTTAGAATGTGTCTAGGTAGTTGCATAACATTTCCATTTGGTAGTTGGATACAGTTTTAAAATTTTAGTCTGTTCTAGCATTGTTTAGTTTGTGATATAGATTCTAGATAGTCAATTTTTGAGTTTCTTTTTACCATTTTAAGCTTGTCTAGAGAGTTTCCATACACTTTTCTATACTGTTTTAGTGCAATTTAATTTTTTTAGCTTTTTAGAGTCCTTTTAGAGAATTGTCTTGGTTCTAGATAGTGAAATTTTGTTTTAAAGTTTAGTTTTGGGAAGCAAGTACATTTTTAGAGTGTTTGTTACATCTTTGCATAATGATGAGTGGTGATTAATTCAAGTTTAGATTGCCAAGTGTCATTAGATTCTAGATTTGAGTGGATGATCTTTAGTAAGTTTTTACATATTAATTCAATTAAATCGAGTAGTTTTTGCATGATAGAGATGTAGCATTTGAGTCTTAACAACATTAACTTTTGAGAGCTTTTGAGCCTTATTTCTTCATGTTGTGTGATTGCATGTACGTAGAGTTATATTTCGGGATTTGCATTGATTCTCTTTGGTTTGCTTGACCTTGGATGCACTCTAAACATGATCTAAAATAGTAACTTGACCTTTCTTGATGAATCACCTCTGTTACAAGCCATGAGACCTGAAAAAAAAAAAACCATGATTTGCCTAGCTTGTGGGCATAAGAAGGTCAATGTTCAGTGTGAATTCCAAGTGTGGGGGTGGGAAATCTGGTTCGAAAAAATAGAGGAAAACAGATTGGATAAGTGCTGAAACAAGTGATGGAATAAGTGATGAAACAAGTCTGAATTGGCTGAAAAAGAAAATAAGAAAAGAGAGGGGGTCTGAATCAAAATAAAAGAGAAGGAAGAAAGAAAAGGTGTTGATACAAAGCTGAAATAAAAGAATGTGATGACAGAATTATGGTTCTGACCTGCACTCAAAACTCCATGCTGTCAGATTGCTTTTTTCTCATGCTCACAAGCTCATAGCCTTGAATCCTCTTCTGAATCCTACCCATAAACTTGACCACGTTACCAGCCAAAATAAAGACCTATCGATTTGGAGTGTGCCTTGGATCGAGTGATGCTGATTAGAAGCTTTTCAAATTCATGAGATTGGGCTTTTACATGTAGTGCCGAGTGATAAATACAAGTCTATACACTTTGAGATGTGAGAGCAAACACCTTCTTTGTGAGGTTAAATCTGATCTGCTATTCTCTTGATTGTTCAATACTTGATTTGGGTTGGATTAACATGTTTCTGGCTTGCTGGATTTCATGAAGCTTGAATTTGGAGAGTTAATGGTCATTTGGCAGAATTGAGCTAGGATTGATGCAGCTGGATTATGCAGATTGGTAAGAGAAAGTGTATTGTGATTGGTTGGTTGGTGGTGTTTTCTGTTTTTGTTTTTGGCAGGAGTCCAAATGGACTAAGTGGGGGGTGTGTTAAGTACATATTCTGTCATGTTTTCAGTAGTTAATTCTGTCTTTCTCAGGAATTATTTTTAGTTAATTACATTATATTAGAGTAGATTCTCTAATTTTACTATATTCTCTTTTATTTTAGAATTAGTATTAATAGAGTAGTTTAAAGCATGTGTTTAGAAGTGTTTAGTTTGTCTTTAGTTTTCAGAAGCTTAGCTTTGCATTTTAAGGTTGGGATTCTAGTTTTAGTTAGCAAGAACAAAAAATCTTGTTGTGATAAATGCATCAATTTTAGTTGTCTTGAGATCTTTCATTAGTTTAGTACATGGCATTTCTGTTAGTACTAGTTTTATTTAATTATAATTATAGTTAGTAAATAAATATAGTTTAGACTAATTAAAATCTAGTTGTAAAAACTGTTTCAGATTTTAGTCAAAAATAGGCTAGTTGCTAACTTAGTTTAGGTGTTTTCTTTGGTTTTGAAGAGCTAACTTGTATAACTTGATTTGGTGCAGAAAATAATAAACCAAGGCAACTAAATGGAGTCGTTTTAGAGCTAATCAATAGCAAAGGCAAAGGAAAACAACAACTTTGAAGCTGCTGTGACAGCTTATTAGCCAAGAATCCTGTAAAGTTGACTTTGGGTTGACTTTTTGCATTTCATCTCCTATCTTTGTGCCAACTTTGGGGAACTTCAAGGAACATTCAAATACACTTGCTGGAGCTGAGGAACACTGGATAGAGGCTGAAAGATTGACCAGATCATGCATTCCGTGATTTACTTGCTTAGTTAACTTGTTTAGTTTGTTTAATTAGATATGATGTTTGGTTTAGTTATTAGTCTTAGTTAGATTTAACTTTGGTTGTTTAATATTAGTTTTATGAATTTAAAAATAAAAAGTCCAGCAAAAGAAAAACGTTTGTAAACCATAATGTTTAACTCATATTTGTTCATCTTCATTGAAAAATACTTCTTCTAATTCTGGTTCATCAAGAGATGGGCTAGCAATCTAAAGAATTTCACTGTCTTCCAATGAAAAGTCATCTCCTCCAATATCTCAATTTATTTTCCTCTTTTTTGTACTTTGAGGAGTTTTTTGAGAGAAGACAAAGATTACTATAGACAAATACTAAATCTTCCGCCCTTTTAGGTGTCATCTTATTTCTTTTCATAGAATGTATAAAAGAGTAGGTACTCCAATTCCTTTCACAACAAGAAGAAGAAAAAAGTTGTCCAAGTAGCTTAAGAGCTATCTTTTCAAGTGTTGGTGCCTAAGATCCATGAACAATTCAGCATGATTTTGCACCCATTTTACTTCTATCCCTTACAGAGTCGGCATCTGCACAATCTTCTCTTTCATCTGAAAAGTTTGCAAACTTTATATTTGCTTGTCTCCTTACATCCACATCATCAAAGTACCTCATAAAACATTTCTTCCTTTCATGAGTTAGTTCCACATCTTGATGTGGGCACGACTCTATGAATCTTCACTTAACCATTTATCACTAATATCTACAATATTAAAAAAACATAAGCACAAATTAACATTACATAATATTATATATTGTAAATAAGATGTATACAAAAAAATATAGTAATAAAATAATTTAATAATATAATTACCTTGGATTTAAAGAATGAGCCAAACAATGAAGAGATGTGCTACTCTTAATCCAACGATCAATTAATAGAGTTTACGGCCTAAAAAAAAGATGAATGTTCAACTTGTGCCTTTCTTTCATGTTGGTATATGATCTTTCTCACATCTTCAATCATTGAATCCCACGACTGTGAAAGCAACCACCAACGATAATGCACCGACGACGAGCAACTTGTGATCACTAAGAACACGGAGACGAATCCAAACACAAGTAGAAACTAGGTTGTCTTGGATTGAAAGAAAAAAACCCTTTGGACTTGCAAACTCAGCTGCAAACTCGCGAGTTCACTGAGTTCACAACGAGTCTACCGAGTTTGCTCCAAAAGCAAGTTTGCTTCCGGATCAACTCGCCAAGGGTGAGTGGAAACATAAACTCGGAAAAGTTAATGAGTTAACTCGCAAGTTTTATAACCATGGTTGTTGCTAGTATAATTTTTTTTCTTTTGAATCCCCACATTGGAATGAGGCATAAAGGGTTGGAATTAGGGATGACAAAAATACTCGCACCCGTGGATATCCGCGGATAAAATCCACGATGGATAGTTACTGGTATTTATTACCCGCGAGTAACGGGTAGCGGGTATTTTAATACCCGCTTATAAATGGGTCGGGTACGGGTATCATGCAATCCGTACCCACGAGTACCCGTTACCTGCAAAAAATTAAAATTAAAATTTAATTTATATTTTATTAAGTTAAATTTAATTAAAATTAAAATTAACAGTATATTTTATTATGTCAAATTTCATTATAATTAAAAATTAATTTAATTCATATTTTATTTTTATAATTTTATATTAAAAAATTTAAAAAATTTATATTTTTTTAAATATTTGTGGGTATCGGGTATCCACGGGTACCCGCGGGTTTTAAAAATATTCGTGGGTATTTTTTAAGCGGATACCCGGTGAGTAAACGGGCGGGTAGCGGGCGGATTTTTTTTTTGTGGGTCGGGTTGCGGGTAGGTACTATCTGTGCCCAACCCGACCCGTTGCCATCCCTAGTTTGAATGAAATATTTGTTCGAACATAGCGAGAGGTAGAAACGAAACACGTCTTGAATTGTCTTCATTGTCTTCAACTCCTCTTCTTCTTCAACCTCACTGTCTTCAAGCTTCTTGTTCGTCTTGAACCCCTTTTTGTTGTTGAATACAATAATGTTGTTGAAATTGTTTTTGTTGTTCTTGCAACCCGTTTTCTTGGAAACCCTCTTCTTGAAACCCCTATTATTGTTGAAGCCCATGTTGTTGAAAGTTGTCTTTATCTTCAAACCTCTAGTGTTGAAACCTTGTTAAATCGTGATCGTGTTTGAATTTGCCGTAAGGTTGGAAATCCCTGACCCTAATTTATAATTTTTGCTTTGTTTGCAATGGGGTTTGTGATCCTTGCATTATTTGTATAGTTATTTGAAATTGTTAGCAGTTTTCAACGTTGGTAGCATAAAAGTGGTATTCGTTGATTGGTAAACACTTTGTCTTTACGTTTTGGATGTAAAGGTTTTCCCTGTTCATTGATGATTGTTTTACTCCTTCAATTGAAATGACATGAATTACTTTAGAAATCCATTGTCAACAATAGTTGCTAACAAATATATAAATACGTGCTAACCTATGTTATTCGTTTTGCACTTTCATGAAATCTCTTACCAAACCTCTATAAGTGTTGATTGTAATCTTTTAAGCTATTCATGATATTATCTTCATTTATGAACATCTTCAATTAACTTAACACAAGGGACTAAATCTTTTCATTCCCATAACTATTTGCGTACTCTTGAGTAAATAAGTGTAAACTCAGGTTAAAGGATTTGCACATCAACTTCCCAAGGAAAGAAAAGTTGAGCAAATATCATTTTGAGAAGTTGGGTTGATGAGTAATGTCTTTAACTTCATTTTTTGATGTAATGGAGCGAATTTTGGTTGTAGTCGTGGGTGGTGTTGTTGATATTGATTTGGTCGTGTTGATAGGTATATTACAGTGGTTGTGTTAGAGTTTATTTATAAGAGGTTGATAATGCCCTAGTATCTTTGGAACGTGAGTCAAACCTTGTGGCTTTGTGTGAGCTTGGCTTATAAGAAGTCATTGGATGTGTCGTTTATGTTTTGTACAAGTTATATGACACTACAGACTAATATCATATACATGTTATTTTTGAATTGAGGTTTGTTAATGTGGTACACTTCATTTATGTGATTGAAATGCTAGGGCTAGAAGACTTATTATTTTCGCGTACTTCATTGATCAAACATAAATATGGTAAATAAAAAATATTGTTATAAAAAATATCAACAATATCTACCAATATAAAAAATGTCTATGTTTTTCTAATAAATAATAGACGCTACATTTCCCTAATTAACATAAAATGTAATATATCTAACAATTATATATATATATATATATATATATATATATTTAGTTTTAAAATGTTTTTTTAACTTGAAAACAAAGTTTTCCCCTTCTATACTTCCTTTTTCTTCTTTTTTTGGTTTCTCTCCTTTCCATACCTCTATCTCTTTATCACTTCTCCTTTCTAACTCAATTTTCAACCTCAATCTTTTATTATTTTCAAAATCAAGTTCCACCACATTAAATTTGACGATTTAAGGACCATTTTGGACCGAACAATTTTTTCTTTTAAGTAAGTTCATTTTCTACCTTTGTTTTTTTTTCAAGGAGATTTGCGATGAAGATGAAAAATGCATCTACATCAACTAAACTTGAGAAATTTCACAGAGTTCAAAATTTGAAGAAAAGGAAAAATAACTCTCTAAAGTTCATAGAATTACATATAATGAATTTGAAAATTCTTTAACAATTATTGAAGATTTCAAGTCATTTGAAGAATGGAGAGGAGTACTTTGACTAAAAGTAATCTTTGACATTTAATGATAGCTTTTTATGGTTATTTTATGATATGATAATGAATGATAGTCATTTTTTTTTGGATTTTATTATTATGTGTGCTTTTTTGTGTGGAAGAAATGAAAAATAAATGAATATATTTTTTAATTAAAAATAATAATTTATATATAAAAATATAATTTGACACCTTTGAACTTTTCATCCAAGTTTCGTCACTGTCCTCAACGATCTCTACAATGATATCCTCGTTGATGTGGAGATTTGGGTCCACATTTCAGTCCACATTGGCATTCAAATATGTTTCCACATTGGTCTCCACATTTGCCTCCACATTAGTGTTCACACTACCCTTATCACCTGGCTTTAGTCAGACAACAGGAAGGGAAGCTTGAACTTCTTTGTCAATGAGAGTATTTATGTCATGTTTGAAGACCTACAAATTTGATGACATATATTAAAGTTCAAAAATGACTTCAAACACAATATATAAAGATGACCTTCAACTAATGTCATACCTTTACAATATTCTTTAATGTAAGCAATTGTGTGGATTGGACATAAAAGTGTCAACATCTTTCAGTAATATCACAGAGCCAACACTAATATGTGAACCAAATTCAGGATCTAAAACTACTTTGTTGTGGATGCTGGCCTGGGATGTATCTGAGGGGTCCTGAAATGAATATTACTAAATTGAAGGATATATAATAAGGTATTTTTAACACAATCTTTTACACCCGCAAAGGTTATAAATTTTACCTCCATAGTGATACACAAAGCACCCAACCCAGTTGGGTTATACTCCTTTACAACACGAGCCATAAAAGGCAGTCTTTTAAGATATTCGTTGATATATAATGGAGTCACATTTTTTATGTCACCATCCTCAACTAAACCTACATACCGTGTAATTTTTGCGAATGATATTGTGAATTTCATAAAGAACTTAAATGATGTGACTAATGTCTAATTGGAATCTAACCATGGTGTAATTAACATGGGTAACCAATATGCAAATGATAGACCATGAGTTCCTAGTTATTAACTCTTAAGTAAACACATATGAGGATTTACAATTTACTACATAAGCCAACCAATCAAAATCATCCCTGATCAACTATAACTAACATGAATATCTAATGTGCAAATCATACACCATGAGTTCGCTGTTAATAACTCTTAAGTAAACACATAATAATAACAAAGGATTCATTTTCTTCATCAATGTGTTTTAATTTAACAAGTTAATGAATTAATCACATATCAGCAATGTTACAATATATTTAACTAAACTCATACTATTGTAAAAAAACATTACACACCTTGTTGTGTTTGAAGAACTTTCTATTATTGTCTCCCTTCATCTTATCACTGGCCAAGACAAAAATTTGGGGAAAACTATGCCACCATTAATGCTTCCTAACAAAAGACGCCTTGTAGCCCAAAGCTGTGGACATAAAACCATACTTAATAAATGTCAAAATCAAAACATAATCAAATAAATTAAAATTAAAAAACATTAACCTGAACCACTGCCACTGAACCAACTTCAACTAAAACCTACCCCACCACACCAAAAAAATGAAGTTGAAGACACTACTCATCAACCCAACTTCTCAAAATGATATTTTGTCAACTTTTCTTTCCTTGAGAAGTTGATGTGCAAATCCTTTAACCTGGGTTTGCACTTATTTACTCAGGAGTATGTACATAGTTATAAGAATGGAATGCTTTAGTCTCTTGTGTTAAGTTAATTGAAGATGTTTATAAATGAAGGTAACATCATGAATAGTTTAAAACATTATAGTTAACACTTAATGAGGTTTGGTAAAAGGTTTCATGAAAATGCAAAATGAATAACATGGGCTACCACTTATTTATATATCAGTTAGCAACACTACTGTTAATAATAGATATCTATCGTAATTCATGTCATTTTAATTGAAGGACTAAAACAATGACCAATGAATATGGAAAACCATTGCAGCCAAAACATAAAGACAAAGTGCTTACCAATCAACGAATACCACTCTTATGCTACCAATGACAAAAACTGCTAATAATTTCAAATAACTGCACAAATAACGCGAGGATGACAAACCCCATTGCAAATAGAGTAAAAATTATAAATTAGGGATTTCCAACCTTACAGTGAATTGAAACACAATCACATTTTAACAAGATTTCAACATCAGAGGTTGGAAGATGAAGACGACTTTCTACAATAGGGGCTTCAACACAAACATGGGTTTCAAGAATAGGGGTTCCAAGATAATATGTTTCAAGATGAACAAGAACGATTTCAACAACAACATTGTATTCAACAAAAAAAGAAGTTCAAGATGAACAAAAAGGGTTGAAGACGATAAGGTTGAAGAAGTAGAGAAGTTGGAGACGACGAAGACTCTTCAAGACATGTTTGGTTTCTGCCTCCCGCTTTGTTCGAACAAATATTTCATTCCAACCCTTTCTACCTCCTTCTAGCGTGGAAATTAAAAAATAAATTAAAATAAATTACACTTGGCAACAACCACGTAAGACGTGAGAGAAGTTATCAAAAAATGGATGTCACAGTATCATTTTTCATATTAAATTATTAATAGACATATATATTAACCTCTTGTGTACAAATTTCCAAGATCCTTCTGCTTTGGTCTTTTCTTTCTCCGTGGAAGTATATCCCTTTCTACTTCTATGTTCTTTCTCAATCTGCAATGTCCCCATTTTCTTTTACAGATTCCCAAATCCTCTTGCCACCTTCTCTTCTCCACAAAAACATCTCTTTCTATTTCTCTGTTCTTTCCCAATTTTTTATCACATTGTGATAATTTATAAAGAATGTTTAATGAATCTGTTTTTGTTATGAAAAACTAGAGTAACTGATATTGACTTTGGAGATTAACTGAATTTTGGTTTATAGACATAAAAGATTATATCAAGTATGATTTCACTTGTTTGATTTTCTAATTTCTTATGACTTGATATAAAAGAGTGTATCAAGTAAGATATTCACATATAGTATATAGATACAAAATGGTTATTTGTGATTTTTTATTTTCTGATTCAATTAAACATCTCTCATAATTTATCAATTTTTTATAAAAAAAATCAAATATACAAATTTACTTGAATATAAAAAATAAATAAAAAATCATAATTTCAATTTTAAATTTAAATTAAAAATAAATGTAATGTAAACAAATTACAAGAAAAAATAAATTTAAATAAATATTTATAAACAAACATTTATTTTCAACTACTAAAACTTTTAATTAAACAATTTAAATTAAATGTAAATTAAACAAAAATTAACAAAGATAATTTTTTTTTTCAATCCAATTCAATAATATAATTTTATGCTGTGGGAGTAAAGTTTAAATATTTTCTTTCATTAGGTCAAGGGGTGTCATAAATGCTGCCCCCACTCACGTTTGTTCTAAATTCATAGACTTCTTACTCCCGAAATTCACAACAGAACGAGCATTGTTGGCGAGAGTGTGAGCAACTCTACTAGCCTTCGTCTTGATAAGAACTTCCCTCACTTCCCCGTCAAAACGGCGTAGCATCGCCCTTATCTCTTCCACCATCTCATAATCATCGTCGTTGAACTTCACCCCGTTATTCACCTTGTTCACCACCGACTCGGGGTCTGAATTGCTATGGAGAATCATCAAAAGGGAAGAGAACAACCTAAGAAAGTGAAGATTTTGAGCACGAGTTCATTGCAAATAAACGAAAAAGATGCCTTTCAATTGGTTGGTTCCATCGTGGAAAAGGGTATCTCTGATTCACATAACAACCCAACAACACCCTTCATCTCTTTTCCCAAACCCAGTGTTCTACCTTTCCCCGTTGCGCGCCACCGTTCACATGGCCCTGTAAGTGCCCTTTTGTGCTCCTTAAATTCCCCTTTTCATTGTAAAGCTTTTATGTTCTTATATTGTATTGTATCATGCTTGAATTTAATGGAAACGAAGATGTGTTGTGATGTGTAAAGTATGAAAAAAAAAAAGAAAAAAAAACAGTCTTTTCATGTTTTCTATCCTTATAGGGAGTTTAACCGAGGAGGATATGCTTGAATTAAGATTTCGCGAGTGTTAATGGGAGATATATACGAAGTTCTATTTTGTTTTGGCATGTGGTGGAGTTCACTGCATTCTTCTTATTTAAGTTGTCTCTGCGTGTTTTTGAGTGCACACAGCAAATGAAATAGAGCGGTTTCCTATTTCTTTGTCTCCGTCATATATGAGGATAAATTAGTTATTATTACTTGGTTTTGCGTGAAAAAAATCTACGTAGGAGTAACCAATGAACCGTTCATCATGTCTGTTGAGCCTCAAAGGTATAAGAAGGCTATGAAAAATGAAAATATTTGCTGTTACGTTGACTCGTTTTGGTTTACTATGAATGTAACTTGTGTAAAGTGTAGTAAGATTTTTGGACTGATAGTTAGGTTCTGGTGGTTTTACAGCATTGGCGTCCACTGAGTAATGGAAAGGATGAGGATGGTGAGGCTGATGATGGTGACAATAATGTTGAGGATGAAGAAGATAAAAATTTCCAGGAGTTTGAAAGAGTTTCGGCATTTGCTAAGCCGGTACAAAGGAGGAGAAAAAAGGGTTTGGATTTTAGGAAATGGAAAGAGATCAGTTCGGATGATGGTTCTTCCTTGGGGAAGGAATCAGAAGAGGGTGTGTCAAGATTTAGCCAAAGTACAGGGAAAAAGAAGTATGAAAACGGCAGTAAGAGTCTAAAAAAGAAAACTTCATCTTCTGATAGTAATATTATTTCTCAGATGAAAGTGGATATGAAACCATTGTTAGATGACTCAGATGGTAGGTTTGTCAGTTCAACCAAGTCTATGGATATAGATACATCAAATAAGGGGGATCATCACAACCAAAGTGAATTTGCTTCTGGTTTAGACCAAATTTGCTCTGATAGGATGCCTGATTACAATTTTGGATCTCTAGATGTGCAAAGACCAATGCAAACTCACTTAAATTCAAACATGCCGTCTTTTTCTAGTTCCAATTGTATCATTAGTGACCAAAAGTCTGTGTCACTAGAAAGTGAAATTGATTATGAGAATCAAGTTCGGATTCAGCAAATGTCAGCTGAGGAGATTGCAGAAGCCCAGGCTGAGATAATGAACAAGATGAACCCTGCATTACTGAAAGTACTACAGAAGAGGGGGCAGGAGAAATTGAAGAAACATGATGGTTTAAAATCAGAAGTGGACACTGGCTCAGAATCTTTGAAGGGACATAGTCAGAGTCTTCAGGATTCCAAGCATCTGCGCACAGAGAATGGTGTTTCTCATACAATGATGACACCACCATCCGAAGAAAAGCCAGATGATAACAAAATTAGCGCACAGACTTCAACCACTGCTAGTAGTAGCAGATGGAATGCTTGGAGTAATAGAGTTGAGGCTATTAGGGAGCTACGATTTTCTTTGGATGGGGATGTTGTTGATTCTGAACAGTCATCAGTCTACGGTACGCCTTTCTATTCTTATGTTTTTTTAACTATCTTGACCTCTAATGTCAAGATGATGCTTTGTATGATCCTTGCATGTTATAGTATCTCCTTATACTGTTATGGAGTCTGTAGTTAACTGATATATATGGGCTAAGAATTTTGTTATTGGTCAGTTATTTCTGATAGATTATTATAGAAACTGGATCAGAAACCAAATGAATTTCCAGAAGAAGAAAGTAACAGTATTTATTTCCAAAATGTAAGATATTACAGAAAAGAATAGCAATGGTTCATTGAGGAACCGGAATCCTCCCAACAATATATCCTGTGCCCTCAGCTTCTCTCCTTATTTTTTATACTGATCTCTCTTACCCTCAGCTAACTCTGCTGACATGGTAACTAACTCCTAGAATTATATAACTTTTTCCCATTTTCCTTATTCATTCTCTCATAAACCTTTGTAATAGGGGGCCATACCCTATCTATACCCGGCCCATGAAGATGCACATCGTCCTCAAGGTGGAACTGTGGAAAATTTTAAGCAACAACTAAAAGTATCTCCCAACTGAATCTCCTGTGATGGACATCATTTATTTTGCAATCCTGCACAGCTTTTTGAAATAATTTCAACTTGTGATCTAGTGGTAGTACTTTAGGAAGGGACTGAGGTCTTCTGTATGGGGTGTATAACATTCTTAAAAAGTGCCACCTGGAATACCAGGTGCTCTTTCGAGTGGAGCAGAAGTTCCAGTCGATAAGCTTCCTCTTTTTATTTACTCTCATATCATGTTTTAACAATACCTCCAAAATTACTTCCAATTGTTGCACATGTTCCTATTGATTCGTGCTAAAAGTTAGAATATCATTTAAAAAAACACTAAAGCAAAGTTCTTCAGAAAAGGTTTTAGCACCTCATTCATTAAGGTGTGGAAAGTTGAAAGAACATTAGTCAAACCAAACTAGATTCCAATTCTTAACGTCCATCGTGATTCTAAAAGGCCATTTTCTTAATATCATCCTCCTCATCCTTGTTTGTTTGATGGTAACCTGATTTTGAATCTAAGAACACAAAATCACCATCCCCAATCTTTTTTCAGGACATACACTTGGGTGAATGATGCCTACTCTTAACTTGGTCTGCAATTTTTCAGTCCGTCTTTTGATAGTGGGGATACTTATTTGGCCTAATATTTGGAATTTGGGACTCTGATTTTAATACAATTACATGATCTTGCCTCCTTTTCTTAGTAAGTGGATATATGCATAACTTAACCTTTCAAAATTGACTTATAAGGTGAGCATTGCTCCCATTTATATACACCCCAACACATTGAGACATGGACATCTTGCTTGTGAGACTAGATATTTGTAAGTAGTGACAACAGTATAATCGTGGGTGACACAATAGACTCAACAAACTTCGCTAGGTTAGGCTTTAATACCATCTTAGTAAGTGAATATATGCGTAACTTAAGCTCACAAAACAAACTTGTAAGGTGACAGTTGTCTTCACTTATATATTGTAAATTTGTTTTATTGATGTGAGATCTAACACCTTTGAGGAGGAAAATTATGTTGGACTTGAAAAACATCTGAGTATTCACCAAGCCAATATTTGCTTTCATTAATCTTTATCAACATGTTAGCATTTCCATGTGCATCATCTAGGCAAAACATTCCTAGTAAATGCAAAATACAGGAAACATAAGATAAACGGTGTTGCTAAATTATGGTCTGTCTAAGAGCATTGAGCAGTATATTAATGTCCCCTGTCCAACCCCCTCTGAATTGTACTAGAAATTAACGGTGCTGTTCTGATTGAAGCTTCCTTTGCTTCTAAATGTTTCCATGTTCATAGATTCTATTAGTTGCTTCCTGTTCTATATTAAGCATTCTAGTTGTTAACATTTTGCATAAAACAGAATGGAGGTGTGAATAAAGATTTGAATATTCATGGATATCATGTTTATTTTGGAAATAGGTTGGAGGTTAACATATAAATTTTGAATTTTCTACGTGACAATTCTTTGTCATTATACAGATAATGTCACTGAACGCGACTATCTGCGGACCGAGGGAGACCCTGGTGCTGCTGGTTATACAATTAAAGAAGCAGTTGCACTCACTAGAAGTGTGGTATGTTATTTGTCGTAAATGGTGCATATTTCAGTTGGATGCAGTACATTGGATGTCTGAATTTGGAACAGTTTGGATGGCTTCACAATTATGGATATTAGATAATGAAAATTTATAATATGTCCCCTTTAGTAATGTAGCATTTGCCAATTTTTTTGTTTAGATTCCTGGACAAAGGGCCCTTGCATTGCATCTCCTGTCATGTTTGCTTGATAAGGCATTGCACTATATTTGTAAAGAGAGAACAGGGCATATGACAAAACATGAGAGCAAAGTTGACAAATCAGTTGACTGGGAGGCTGTTTGGGCTTTTGCACTGGGTCCAGAACCTGAGCTCGTGTTGTCACTTAGGTAAATTTTACTTTTTTGTCCAAGCTGTTGATATTGTCAACTACCTGCTATGATTGAGTGAACATGCATGGTTATCTTTTTCCTCTTTTAAGAAAATTAATATTTGTTTTTATTGCAGTTAATAATTTAGCACACAAGTTGATTGGTTTGTATCTAAGTAAATCTCAAGCTTGATTATGTATATAATTGTAAGATCATGCCCATTTGGCACATGACATAGACTCGATGAAGCTAGAGAGCAAATATATGTTGATATTATTGAGTATTTACTGTCTTGCTACTCTAGAAGCCAGCCTTATTTGTGTTAAAATGTTTGATAACATGATTATGATGACTTGGAATATTTTAGAGTATCTTAGTTAATATCTTGGGAGTGATTTCCATATTTAATTATTTTTTCATAATTTCTTTTTATTTAGGATTGGCACCCTTTCTTGGGGATGACAATTAGTGCTGTCTTTTTGTAACATGTCATTAGTCACCAATGAAGATAACTCTCTCCAACTCTCCTTTTTATTTAAATCTGTATAATATTAACATCAAATCAAAGTGATTCCATCCTCTGCGATCCAACCACCCTATTTCATTTAGGAAACTAGTACAACATGAATGCATCCAAGGGACAATACTCCCTTCACACATGATGTTAATAATCCCCTTACCCATACATAGACTTTCTTTAGAAAGTCTCACCCCTCTTAACCACCCAACCAACTAACTACTTTTTAACATATTTTCTTCTGACGTACACATTCCACTTCCTATCACCATCACTGTTCTACTGCTTAGTTTCGTCTTCTTTGTGGTTGCTTTCTTCATTCCAGCTAGCTGTCTTTCCTTCTAGTACCCTCTTTCTGAAGTTTTTATTTATTAAATTTGAAAATGCATATCTGCCTTCTCTTGAGCCCTTATTACTGTATGATGCGCAGATTTAGCTGTTACATTGGTTCTTATTTGTTTTTATGTTACTCAACAATTCTCTTTCTCTAGAATAATTTGTTTGGTGTTTTCAGTGAATATTGGATTTTGTTGGAGAATCTTCAGTTCCTGTATGTTAATTTTAGAGGATTTGGTTGTTCTTGCTTTTTCTTTGGGTATACATTTTTGGATAGAAATGCTTGCTTCTCTTGATGAATCTTCTATTGGGTTCAATAGGGATCAAGTAGTTTTTCTAGCTTCTTCGTGGTGTTCTGGTTATAGTCTCTTTAGTTTTTTTTTTTGTTAGATCAATGGAGATATTGGTATGTTTTGCATGTCTACTGATATTTGTTGTTTATCTTAATTTTTGGTTATCGAGTCTTTAGTTGTTGAGGCTTAACCTCTTATATTTGTCTATTTTTTTTTATATATTAATAAATTCTTTGCTTATATAAGCTTTAGCTTTGTTAATTATTATGTTTTGCGGTTAGAAGAGTGGGAATCTAGATTGTGTACTTGACTCGTCATCTTTTTCTCCTCATGGAACATGGAGTGTTGGTGAGGCTAGATGGTAGTTTATTATGTGTTTGATGCACTCTTTTGATTAGCTTATGGTAAATACTCTGACTAATACTTTAATTCTTTTAAATTGTTTCGTCATATAATTATGTTGACCCCATTATATGAGCCTAACATGATGGCAGTTGTGCGCTGATTTTCTGAAGGATATGTCTTGATGATAATCACAATTCTGTAGTTCTGGCCTGTGCAAAAGTTGTTCAATGTGTATTGAGCTGTGATGCAAATGAGAACTACTGTGATATCTCGGAGGTAATTGAATTTCTCATCTTAGAGTTACTATCTTTAATTTGATACTATTATTGTGTTTAAAATTATATTCATCTGATTAATTTATTTCTTTAATTCCAGAAGGTAGCAACATGTGACATGGATATTTTCACAGCTCCAGTTTTTAGGAGCAGAGCAGATATTAACGTTGGATTCCTTCAAGGGGGTTTCTGGAAGTACAGTGCCAAACCTTCCAATATTTTTCCTTTCAGTGATGATTCAATGGACAATGAGACCGAAGGAAAACATACTATTCAAGATGATGTAGTTGTCGCTGGGCAAGATTTTACTGTAGGTCTAGTTCGCATGGGAATCCTTCCTAGACTTCGTTATCTTTTGGAGGTAAAACTTAATTAATAATTAATCATGTTGAAACATTTGAAGTCATGATATTTTGTGTACAAAGGTTAAGAATATTTCAGTTTTACAAATTACAGTTTTTGAACTTCCACGTCAAATTCATTAGTCTTTAATGGTTGCAGACGGATCCTACGACAGCTTTAGAAGAATGTATTATTTCTATACTTACTGCATTAGCGAGGCATTCACCTACATGTGCTAATGCTGTGCTGAAATGCGAAAGACTTGTTCAGACAATTGTGAATAGATTTACTTCTGACAATTTTGAAATTCGATCTTCTATGATAAGATCTGTAAGACTCTTGAAGGTGAGTGGTAATTTTCCGTTTCATTTTCTAGGTTGATACATTTTCCCTTGTTACTTATGTGAAGTTATTTCTGCATCAGCAGCTAGATAATCATTCCTAATGTTTTATTTTATTTTGGAAAAGGTGTTAGCTCGGTTAAACCGGACAATTTGTCTCGAGTTTATAAAGAAAGGGTATTTTCGGGCTATGATTTGGAATTTATATCAAAGTCCTTCCTCTGTTGACCACTGGCTAAGGTTAGGGAAGGAAAAATGTAAACTCATGTCTGCTCTGATTGTTGAACAACTGCAGTTCTGGAGGGTTTGCATTCAATATGGATATTGTGTGTCGTACTTCTCAGAAATGTTCCCTGCCTTGTCTTTTTGGTTGAAACCGCTTTCATTTGAAAAACTTATTGAAAACAATGTTTTGGATGAATATACTTCCATCTCCAGGGAAGCATACCTTGTTCTGGAGTCTTTGTCTGGAAGACTTCCAAATTTATATTCTTCAAAGCAGTGTTTAAACAATCAACTTCCAGAATCCACTGGTGACTCAGAGGTATGGTCTTGGAGTTATGTTGGTCCAATGGTTGACTTAGCCATAAGGTGGATGGCGACTAGAAGTGATCCAAAAGTATCTAAATTCTTTGAGGGACAGCAAGATGTGAGATGTGACTATAGTTTCCAAGGTTTTTCTTCAACTCCTTTGTTGTGGGTGTATACTGCTGTGACTAACATGCTTTTCAGAGTGCTTGAAAGGATGACATGTGGGAGTACTACCAGCTCTCATGAATCTGAAGGGCATGTGCCATGGCTTCCAGAATTTGTACCTAAGATTGGACTTGAGTTGATCAAACATTGGCTTTTGGGATTTTCTACGTCTGTTGGGACAAAATGTAGGGATTCTGAAGGTGAATCTTTTATGAAGGAACTAATTTGTTTGAGGCAGAAGAATGATCTTGAAATGTCTTTAGCTTCCACCTGTTGTCTAAATGGAATTGTGAAGATTATTACTACCATTGATAATCTGATACAGTCTGCCAAGATTGGCATCCCAAGCCAAGAAGAACAAAGTCTCTCGAAAGAAGGAAAAGTACTCAAGGATGGCATTGTGAATGGGTTTATGGTTGATTTGAGGTATATGCTTGATGTTTTCATGTATTCTGTTTCTTCAGGTTGGCGCCATGTACAATCCATTGAGTCATTTGGCAGAGGAGGACCTGTTCCAGGAGTAGGAATTGGATGGGGTGCCCCAGGTGGAGGGTTTTGGTCAGTGGCAGTTTTATTGGCACAAACAGATGCACAATTTCTTGTCTGTTTGCTGGAAAGTTTTGAAAAAGCATCTAAAGATGTCGTGACAGAAGAAACAGCCTTTACTGTGCAAAGGGTTAATGCTAGTTTGGGATTGTGTTTAACTGCAGGGCCTAGAGATAAGGTTGTTGTAGAGAAAACATTGGATCTTCTACTGCATGTTTCTTTACTGAAGCACCTTGATATCTGTATACAGAATTATCTCTCTAATAGGGGTAAAACCTTTAGCTGGCAACATGAAGAAGAGGATTACATACACTTCAGCAATATGTTATCATCTCATTTTAGGAGCAGATGGCTGTCTGAAAAGGTTAAGTCGAAAGCTGTTGATGGCAGTAATTCTTCTGGCATTAAGACCTCTCCAAAGGTTGGTGCTTGTTTGGAAACCATTTATGAGGATTCGGACATGTCTTCCATGGCAAGTCCATGCTGTAATTCTTTAACGTTAGAATGGGCTCACCAGAAGCTACCACTTCCAGCTCACTTTTACCTCAGTCCAATCTCAACAATTTTCCATAGCAAGCGAGCTGGTACTCAAAAAGTTGATGATGTACTACAAGATTCCTCTAGTTTGCTTGAAGTTGCCAGATGTGGACTTTTCTTTGTTTTAGGTGTTGAAGCAATGTCCAGTTTTCAAGGCCACATTCCTTCTCCTGTTCATCATGTATCATTAACATGGAAGTTACATTCCTTGTCTGTCAATTTTGTTGTTGGAATGGAAATACTTGAACATGATCGGAGCAGGGATAATTTTGAAGCTTTGCAGGATCTATATGGTGAGCTTCTTGATGAGGCAAGGCTTAACCAAAGTAAGGACGTTATTTCAGAAGATAAAAAGAATCTAGAGTTTCTACAGTTTCAATCTGAGATTCATGAAAGTTACTCAACTTTTATAGAAGAGGTTATAGAGCAGTTTTCTGCTGTGTCTTATGGTGATGTGATTTTTGGCCGGCAAGTTTCACTTTATCTACATCGTTGTGTTGAATCTTCCATTCGCCTTGCTGCCTGGAATACATTGTCCAATGCACGTGTTCTTGAGCTTTTGCCACCTTTGGAAAAATGTTTGTCAAGTGCTGAAGGATACCTTGAACCTTCGGAGGTAAGAAAACATATTCAATAAATATCAAACTATTTTGCTATGGATCATTACCATGTTTTGATACCGTTTGAGTATTTGTTATTTTGATATCTTTTGTTGGAGATCTAGTATCCATTAGAAATTATAGTATACTACAAGTCGATTTTATGTAGTCAATTAGATTTTAAGTTTATTTGTTATGACTTTTGCTTAAAAGTTTGTTTTAAATCATAAAAGCATATGCCACAAAGTACAAGAAAAGCTTCTTTTGCATCAAATAAAATTTTTTAATTTTTTTTCAATGTTAAAATGAATGCTTATTCATCTATGATGGCCTTTACTTTGGAAGTTAGCGGGTTAAGAGACGTGGATTTACCTCTTAAGACTTCTAATCCCAAAAACGATATGTCATACAATCCAAGATGTCACAGAAAATGTAAAAGGTTACATAGCAGTGTTATCTGAGTTTTGTTTTTTCTCTAGATATTTGCATAACCCTAGTATTAGTATTTGCAATGGACTAACCAATATAGGTAAAAATAAAAATCTAACAGAAGGCAGAGAAGATAGAGATAATTATATTGCTTTGCGATGGTTCTGTGAAAGGAGAGGTGTAGTGTTTGACTAGAGAAAACATATAGAAGACTTTGAAGGGGAGAAAAATAAAGATGGTGATTACGGACAAATTCTTATTGATCTTATCAAACACTAACTTTGTGGATAGTGTTTGGTCATGTTAATCTATTGTTGTACTTGACCATGTTGCAGAATTTGTGATAAATAATTTACTATGTTTGTTGTACTGTAGCTTTATGAACTTCGATGAAGCTTTTGTGAGCTGAGGAAGTACTAATCTAGTGGTTGCACCTGCAATGCATACTAGTCATTGACTCAGAATGCAATGTATTTAAATTAACATCAATCGTGTACCTTATCTCTCTGCAGGATAATGAAGCAATTTTGGAAGCTTATGCAAAGTCGTGGTGTTCAGACGCCCTTGACAGAGCTGCAATTCGAGGATCAGTTGCATATACTCTTGTTGTTCATCATCTTTCCTCTTTTATATTTCATGTCTGTTCCACGGATAAGTTAGTGCTGCGAAACAGACTTGCCAGATCTCTCTTGCGAGATTATGCTGGGAAATCACAACATGAGGTAACCAAACTTTTAACCCTGATGGACAAATTGTACTTGAGGCTAATCTCCATTCAGAACTTGTGCTTCCATTAATTATTCAATTAGTTTTAGCCAATCTGAATCTGATTAAGGAAATCAAATGGTGTGTGAATATGTGTGCTTCTTCTGTCATCATATTGTTTGGATGAATCAACTAGCAGCCTACCAAATAAAAATTTAAGATTGTGCAGTGAGACATCCTGTTTAGATAATCCTAGTTGCAGTATTTTTATGGCCATAAATGAAGTAGGGTTAAGATTTTGTCCCATCTCTATCCATATACTTTACATTGTTGCATTTGTATTTACATATATTATGGTGGTGTAGCCAAAACATTAACTAATGGAACTTGTGTTTCAGGGAATGTTATTGAACCTCATTCACCATAACAAGCCATCAACATCTCTCATGGAGGAGCAGCTGAATAGTGTGCTTTCTGAAAAGAGTTGGTTAGAGTCCAGATTAAAAATATTGGTTGAGGCTTGTGAGGGAAATTCCTCTCTTTTGACTGTAGTAGATAAATTGAAGGCCATTCTTGTAAAAAAGAGTTAACAGTGAGGTTAGAAAAAACAACAAAGACTGTATATAGAATTCTACAATGGGGTCTCAAATGTACTGATGGGAGCATACATGGCCACTGATATTGGTATATTTTGTTAGATTGGAGTCTGTTTTTTCTCACTACGGTTACCATTTAAGGCATGCAATGTACATATTGAAAGGATTAAAGTATTTTAGTTGATATAGACATTTATTCAACTTTCTCTTTTTATCACATTTTTACTCCATTTATTTTGTAAGTTTTTTTCCATCTCCTCAATTCTTACATCTACCATTTTCTCCCTGTTTGTTTCTTTCTTTATCTTTTCTTACTACACTTAGTACAAGATGAATTTGGTGTTGATTATTGTCCATTGTTTGACAAAATCAAAATGGTAAACGCCCTAGCTACAACTGTTGTTTGGTAGGAAGAAAATAGAAGCAAACAATACTATACATACATATATATATATATATATATATATATATATATGAAAAGAGATGTAAAGTTAAGAGCTATTTGGTGTTCCGATTTTGAAAGTTGTTTATGTCCTAATATGTTTGGTGTTGTAGAAATAAAGGAAGAGAAGAAAGTAAAAGGGTGAAAGTGAAAATATGTTGACTGCTTGGAATATATGAAATGAATAATGTTTGGTGTTGTAGAAATAAAGGAAGAGAAGAAAGTAAAAGGGTGAAAGTGAAAATATGACTGCTTGGAAAATATGAAATGAAGAGTACTTTGACAAATAGGTAGGAATCACAAAAAATTAAAAGAAAATAATTTAACACAATTTAAGAAATGTGTTCAAATTGTTATGAAATACAATCTATTTGTAGACTATAGCACTTTATTTTTATTTATTTTTTTAAGTATGCACCTCTAATCGATTATATTTTCCTTTTAATTCTTTTGTTAAATTTGATTTTTATAAAAATAATAATTATATAAATATAATTTCTCTTTTAAGTATATATATTTTATTTCCTAATATACCCATTATTTTATGTAATTTTGTTTTAAAATAATTGTCTTTTATCTGGGTTACAAAATGACTGTTAAAACTAATCTATTACTCCATTTTTCTTTTTACTATTCAAGTTTCTTATTTCTCGCACTTCATTCTTTATTTTCTCAAATGATGAATTTAAATCCCTTTATTGTTACCTTTAAATTTATTAAATAGTATCTTAAATTTAAACAAAGATAATATATATATATATATATATATATATATATATATATATATATATATATATATATATTAAATAAAAATAAATATTAATATCAATACGTAAAGTAATAAAAATTATGCCAATAGTAAAATTTTAACTCAACAAAATAAAATAGTATATGAAAATGTCCATATACGTGAAGATGATAATAATTTGTGAAGATGATATACTTGCAATAAAATAAAGTTAATAATAGAAAAAAAAAAAGTAAAGGAAGAATAGAGGATGAGAGAATGAGAACAATTTTTGTGTGTCTTATTATTGATATGAAGAGTCCTATTTATAGATACAATATATAACCAATGAAAGATACAAATCAAAAGTTAATACAAAATATTTACATAAATCAAATCATATGGGTATCAATCATATGAGTAACTGTATCAAATCAATGGACAAACATTAATTCATAACACTTCCCATTGGGTGTCTATTAATAAGAGAATGTGTCTTGTTAAAACCTTAATAGAAAATTCTTTGAGATAAAAACTTAGTGAAGGAAAAAAAGTACAACATTTTGTCTTCTTTAATACAATATTGTTCATCACATATTCTATTTCTCCTCCTCATGTAAACTTACATCATTAAGATGACAAAGTCCGAACTTGTGAATCATTTGCTTTAAAGTTCTTCTTGGCAAATACTTTATAAATAGGCCTGCCATATTTTCACATGAATGAATCTTTTGGATATCTCTATCATCCTTTCAATTCAACAATACACTATTGTCTTCATATATGGTTGTTGATTCCATCTTTATCGGGGATAGCCACAAGTTTCTTGCACATGTTTAATTATAGACCTTAGCTAAACATATTCACAACTTTCCTCATAATTCTGTATGATTAGATGATGTTGCTGCTATGGTTTGTTTCATATACCATCATGAAACTATTGTGCTACCACATGTGAATAAATATCTTGTTTGTGATAAACCATTGTGACATTGTGAGGATATAAAATAACATGCATGTGCATAACCCATTAGGTATGATTTTGAATCATTTAGATAAAATAAGCACATATTCGTAATACCCTTAAGGTAACAAAGTAAATGTTATACTCCAATCCATTTTCTTGTGGAAGAACTATATCTTGCTTAACGAATTTACAATAAATGCAATATCAGGTCAAGTATAATTAGCAAGATACATTAGTATTCCTATGACACTAAGATATGGTACTTATGGACCAAGAAGATCATCATTTTCTTGAGGTATAAGAAGAGCCTTTATCAACATCTAACGACCTTGCAACTATTGAAGTGCATAATGGATGTGACTTGTTCATTTAGAACATTTTAAGCACCTTAATTATATAAGTCTCTTGATGTATAAAAACATCTTTATTTAAATACTCAATTTCTAATCTCAAACAAAACTTTGCCCTTCAAAGATCCTTCGTCTCAAATTATTTCTTTGAACAATCAATTACCTTTGTGAGCTCATTGGGAGTTCCAACGATGTTTATGTCATCTACATAAATTATGGCAAATTCATTTTCTAATATTTTCATATAAATACAAGGACAAATAGGATCATTTCTATATCCTTCTTTTAATAAGTACTTAATAAGACGATTATACCACACACGTCCTGATTGCTTTAATCAATAAAATGGCTTGTTCAATTTTATTGAATAACCATTTTTAGAATTTTCTTTGTTGGGAAAATAAAATATTTTAGGGATTTGCATATAAATATCATTCTCAAGAGAATCATACAAATAGGTTGTAACATCATCCATTAGATGTAAATGCAAACCTTGTCGTGCAACTAGGATAATCAAATATTGCAATGTTGTTGCATCCAATACCAGTGAATATGTCTTTTCACAAATCAATATAAGGTTTTATGAAAAAACCTTGAGCAACCAATTGTGCCTTGTATCTAACAATTTCATCATTCTTAATTTATTTTTGTGCAAAAATTCATATGTACCTAACGGGTTTCACAACCTTTGGTGTGAAAATTATAAGTCCAAAAACCTTTTGTTTAGCATGCAAATCTAATTATGCTTCTTTGCATATTTTCATTTTGGCCAATCATTTCTTTGTTGACAATATTCAATGATCATTGGTTATTGATCCTCATTGTTGTTCATAGCATTCATCGTTATATTATATGTAAAAGTTCCCTCAATGTTGACTTCATTTTGATTCCATATTATATGATAATGACATAATTTATTGAGATCTCATCATTTTCAACAATTTCAAGTACTTGAGGTTCTTTTGAAACCGAATCATTGATTATGTCAAAGGAATCTTTTGGGATTTCCACCTTTTCGATTAGATCATCTTGCAATTTAGCTCCCTTCCTCATTCAAGAGTTTTTATCTTTGGAACCAATAGGCCTACCACGCTTCAAGCGTGTCTTTGGAACTAGCAGGACTACCACACTTCAGGCGTATTATGAATTAGTATCAATTATCTTTGGAGCATTAGCAGCTGGTATTAGTTACCCTTTTTCTGTCAGTAAAACATAACGTAATTGATTGAATAATTTTGTAAATAAATTATCCTTTGAACTTCTAGTTCACATTCTTTTGTATGAGGATCAAGACGAGATAATGATAATTCATTCTAGCCAATATCTTTCTCCAATTATTTTCTTTCTCCTCCTAATGTTGGAAAAACTTATTCATCAAAATGACAATCGAAAAAATCGAATTGTAAATAAGTCTCCTATTGGTAGTTCAAGACATTTTATTATTAAGAGAGAATCATAGCCAACATATATTCTCAATCATCTATGAGGACCCATCATAGTCTCTTTTAGTGGGGAAATTGAAACATAGACACCACACCCAAAAATATTACATGAGAATATTAGGTCACTGACCAAAAACCAACTTCATAATAAAGTATTTGTGATAACTTGTTGGCTTGATGCGAATAAATAATGCAACATGCAAAATTGCATATCCCCAAGTAGCCATTGGAAGATTAGCTCCCATAAGTACTGATCTTGCAACCAATTTTAGACGTTTTAGTAATGATTTTGCAAGTCTATTTTGAGTATGAACATGTGCTACTGGATTCTCAACTTCAATTCCAATTGATATACAATACTCATGAAAAGCATGAGATGTAATTTCACCAGTATTATCAAAATAGATTTTCTTAATCGGATAATTTGGGAAGTGAACTCTTAATTGTACTAATAACTTTGCAAATATTTGATTGCGAGTTGATAATAAAAAAATATGTGACCAATTATTTGATGCATCAATTAAAACCATGAAATATCTAAATGATCAACATGGTGGGTGTATTGAACCACAAATATCACCTTGTATTCGTTCTGAAAAAGAGATTGACTCATTTCTAATTTTTCTGGTGATGACCTTAATATCAACTTTCCTTTGTGAACATATAGTACACGAGAACTCATTGGTCTGAAGAAGTTTTATTTTACTCTTAAGTGGATGTCCATATGAGTTTTCAACTATTTTTCGTATCATGATATATCCAGGATGACCCAACCGATCATCCTAGACAAGAAATTCATTTCTATTTGTAAGCTTCTAGCTTACAATGACATGCGTCTCAATTGCATTAGTATATGTGTAGTACAAGCCATAAGGGAATATTGATAATTTCTCAAATACACATTTTTTATTCGACTCAATTCGAGTGATATAAAGATATTCAATATCTCCTTCATTGTTTGTCTTAATATGATATCCATTTAGAAGAATATCATTGAAACTTGTTAAGTTTCTATTATACTTAGGAGAATAAAATGCATTTTTAATATGCAATCTTGTACCTTTTGGTAGAAGTACAATATCTCTTCCGAAGCCTTCAATTATATTTGTAGTACCAGAAATAGTACTAACATTAACTTCTCGCATTACCAAACAAGAGAAAAATTTACTACTCTTGAGAATTGTCTGAGTTGTTGCACTATCAATAAGACACATATAATCATCATTGGTGATAGTGTCAACATTCACTCTTCATATAAACATAAATATCAATATTAGATATTAATATCTAAGAGGAGAGGAAGAATATATATATATATATATATATATATATATATATATATATATATATATATATATATATATATAGAGAGAGAGAGAGAGAATTTTATTGATCAAGAAAAACTTATAGAAGCAATAATATGAGAAAATCTATTTTTTTAACACTTTCATCACCAATGAGGTGATCAATGCTTCCATTTGATTTAGCAAAGAAAATAACATACCAAGATGAGTATCATCCATATGGCCATAATCAGATTCACCATCTTCATAAGTAAAGTGTGTTTCTATGTTCTTCTCATTATATTTTAAGATGCTTTGATATATGACAAGTACAACTCAAATGGCCTTCATCACTGTAATAATAACTTCTATTCGCATCTTGTACCCACTTATATACTATGAAATTGTCTTATCTCTAGTCAATCTGGGACTTCCAACACATCTCCCTCACTCCAAGGTATATACATCTTGTGTGTGGAACTAAACATTAATGGATGGTTCGATAGCGACCTAGTAGCGGGTGGAATTATATGTCCAACAAACACAAATCTTGGTAGGATAGACTTTAAACAATGACTCTGATACCATATTAAAAAGTGGACTTTAAGCTTAACTCAACCTCATAAATTGGCTTGTAAGGTGAGGTTTGCACCACATTTTTCTTTTCCTTTTCTTTCACATTATTGTTCCACCTCTGGTGATAAAATGTGTCTTTGAAATTTTCTTTATAACCATGCCCATAATCAATATCACAACCATGAAAATATAAATCAAATGTTGCTGCATTCACATATGGGAATGGAACAGAACTAATTTGGACAAGTTTCATGATTTTCTATCAAAAGTTTGCGCTTTGTTTAGCCATATAAAGGCATGAAATAAATTCAAAATATTTTTGAAATCTCTTTTCACAATATTGTTGTCGTAGGAGAAAATTAGTTGCTCAGATGCTTTGTTTCTTTCTTTAATGGTATCACCAAGACCCATTGCATCTAAATGTATTTCAACATTTTATATCGAATATAACTAATTCTTCCTCGCAATATTAAGGGTCACAAATTCAAAATTTGTAATGTTTGGCGTGTTTAGAAGTAGCACATAAAATAATAATGGTAATATTAATCACCATCATAATAATAAAAAAAAAGATAGAGATGAAAATTGATAAAGTCAAACAATTCTTATCACAAGAATAAGAATATAAGATAAAATTGTAAATGAAGAAAGGATTAGAAAGAGCCTGGATTGAGATAGGTAGATCACTATCCTTAAAGAGCTTCCACTAGCCCTCAATTGGTTGGATCATCGTGCTGATAACATGTCATGAAATAAAGCTAATAATAGAGAGAAGAAGTAAAGGAAGAATATATAATGAGAGAATGGGAACAACTTTTCTGTGTGTCTTATTACGGATAGGAAAAGTCCTATTTATAGATACAACATGTAACCCATAAAGGATACAAATCAAATAGTTAATACAAAATGTTTACATAAATAGTAATGAATCATATGGGTATAATCATATCAATCATATGAGTAACTGTATCAAATCAATGGACAACCATTCATTCATAATAATACTTGTATAATTAAACATACTTTTTAAAATATGATAAATGTCATGATACCTTATTTTAAGAACGTATTAAATAATTTTTTTACCCTAAAACAATGTGGAAATATTATAACGTGGAAAGAATGAGTATAAATATATGAATACATATTATTAATAAAAATAAAGAGAAAAAATAATTATAATAAATTTTAGAAACTCATTTTAAAATCTTAAACTCTGCTTTCCCCTTGGTCTCTTTATATAGGACTTGGACTAGGCTTTTTTGTTGCTAAAATCTCTCAAATATATTTTAAAATAAAGATAAAGATAAATATTATTTATCTTTATATTGATTATGAATATGTAAAAATATTTGGAGAGATATACTCATTTTATCTGTTTGTGCAATATCTTCCAAATAATTAACAGAATTATCAATTTCAAAAATATCTAAAAAATATTCTCAGTTGATATTATCTGATTAATTATCTAAAAATATCTAAATAATTAGCAAGAACTAAATATTGTCAAAAATTCCAATTCATCCCTTGTGCTCTTGTAGTCCAAATTTGTAGGGAAATCCCAATATATCAATAATTGCATCTTAACCCCTTTTTATTTGACCAACATTGACTAGCTTTGACCATCTTTGACTATCTATTGAGAGGTTGACACGTGGCAACATATCTAAATAATTAGCAATAACTAAATATTGCCAAATATTCCAATTCATCCCTTGTGCTCTTGCAGTCCAAATTTGTATGGAAATCCCAATATATCAATAATTGCATCTTAACCCCTTTTTATTTGACCAACATTGACTAGCTTTGACCAAACTTTGACTATCCATTGAGAGGTTGACACGTGACAACCTATGTTGGCCAGATTTGAAAGCAGTGGATTGATGACATGACATGATTTTGGCTTGATTTTGTGACTCTAAACAATTGAATTTCACACCTTTAATGAACCAAACTTAACTTTAGCTGCATCAACAAACGTTAGAATATCCAAGAATATTTTATGCAACTAAAATCACTTTTTAAGATATTTTTATCGCACAAGTTCAATAAACTCAATTATCAGAATTGTGAATTAAGACATTCTTTTAAACAAAAAAATTCAATTAAATACCCATAATTAAACATTTAAATAAGGTAAAAAATATGAATTCATCACACCCCACACTTATCTTTTTGCACTCCTAGCAAAATTTAGTAATTTCAAAACTTGAGGTCTTTTATTTCACATCAACATTGGATCAAAGGAATGAACACAATTAGAAAGAAATCAATCTTCTAGAAATCAAGTTATCATGCATATACAAATAGAAAAGTTTTAGTTTTCACACATGAGTTAATATTTTGAATTCACAAGACAATCAATTATGAAAGAGAGCACTCAAGTTAAATGTATATTTTCTCACCAAAATTTGTTCAAGTGTTTTGACTTGTGTTTTCACTCAAAAAACTCATGGAGTAAACATTTTTAATACTTAACAAGACTCTAATATTCACAACTTTAAGAAAGCATGCATCCAAAGATCATGAGGACTTTTTATAGGTTATAATGGGGCTAAGGCAAAGGTAGGAAAAATTTTAGGATTTTAGGATTTTTGAAATAGTAATGTAGAAAGAATAATGGAGCATAGTTTCAAAAATAACTCTTTCGTTTGTTGACGCAATCAAATTAACACTACTTATCTATAACAACTTCAGTATTGTTAAGAAAGTAGTCAATAAAATAGAAAGGGTAAAGTAACCCAAAGTCGTCTCCCAACGAACACGAAATTGATTTCTAACAAATTAGTTCTTATAAAATCTATACAAAATGATTAGTCAAATAAAATAGTATTTGAAAGAAAAAACAAAAATAGAAAAAAGATAAAATAATATAAAAACAATAATAAAGAAAATAGATTGATTCTACTGTTTTTTCAAAATAGATCCATCATTGGTTATCTAAAGATTATTGCTCAATTAATTGTTGTTGTAGATTTGCAAATTAATCAATGTAAATTCTTAATTAATTTGTTTGCGATCTCACTACTAACCAAAGTAAATTCTCAATCAAAAAGCAAGAACTTTGTAGATTAATCATAGTGAATTTAACCAAAGTACATTCTCAATTAAATATTACTATCCTTAATCATGTCCATTCTTTTACCTTTAAAATCAAGCAAAAAGCTAATTAACCAAAGTACATTCTTGATTAATTCTAGTTAAAGTTTTCACCTCTAATCAAAGTACATTCTCAATCATTGGCAAAACCTCATTCAATCACATGAAAGTTTCTAAATTTAATCAAAGTACATTCTCAATTAAAATTGAAAACCCTTGAACTCATATGATTGATATATTATGTAGATTTACCACCGTGCTAACTTGCTACAATGTAAAAATCATTACTTTTACTTGATTAAAAGGCAAAGACATAGATGAAAATAAATCACAACAAGAATCAAAAGAACAAACTGATTTATTCATTCTAACCTCATAAACCATAATGAAGAGGAAGAATTTTTAGGCTCCCCTAAGGGTTCCTAAACTCCGAAGTGCTAAGCTTGTCTTTTCTGCTTCCCTTTGGTATCTTTAAAGTGATTATAAAATATTTGGAAAATTTGAAAAATATAGTTGGTTGATAATATCAATATATAATATAATTAAATTAATTAAAGATATATGATAAATTTCACCAACTAATATTTGTATTAATTTTCCAAATCAACCCTTTGCATTCTCCTCAAATTATCTTCTAAATAATTTAATATCTTCAAGATATCTTTGTTTGTTGTGGATCTAAAAAGATTTAAGATCTTGTCATATTTAAAAAGATTTGGTAGTTATTATATTTTGATATTTTATGATATAATTAAATAAGATAATTATTTTAAAATATCAAATAAAATATCTAAAAATATATTTTTCCTAAATTATCTTTTATCATAAAGATAGAGAAAATCGTAAGGTCCAATTTTTTTTTTGTCTGTTTCCTCGTCTTGGCTTAACCAAACTACTTCATGTTTTCAAGTTTTCAAGCTTTTTTTGTCATCTTCATGTAATGCTTGGCCTAGATTTTTGTGATTTTGATAATTTTCTATTCTTGGATTTATCTTTAAGGCATCATGAAGCTTTAATCAATTTAATTCCATACCTCCATGAGCTCAAGTTAGTTGTAGCTATACTAACACACCTCAAAATATCCAAAGAAAATTTATACAACTAAAAAGCTATGTTTAAAATCTTTTTGTATCTCATGCTCAATAAACTCAATTATAAGAAATCCCAATTAAATCAATCTTTTAAAAATAAAATTGAATTAAAAATCAAGAATTAAACATTAAATGGGGGCAAAAATAAGCACTCATCACTTACCCTAGGGAAGATCTAAGGTGTGTGGAGTTGAAAAGCTCTCCTTTCTTGGTTATGCAATTTCCCATGGCCAAAAGGAGAAGAGGTGAGAAACTTATGAAGAAATAAGGGTGAGAGTTTTAGAGACAAAGCAAAACGTAAAGGTAGAGTGTTGATACTATTTTTGGGTGTTAACTTTGAGTTTCAAAAGCAGGAAAGGGATTTCACATTATTTATTCTTCTTCTTGTCCCACTTATTATTATTTTTCGCTATTTCTTGTTAGAAAAGTGATTAATCAAATATTAGTAATACTAATAAAAATAAGAATAATATAATAATAATAATAATAATACTAAAACATATATATGAATCAAATAATATTAATCAGACCCAACAATTCTTATAACAATAATGGATAAAAAATAAATAAGAAAAAGGAGTAGAAATATCCATAGAGAAAATGCTCCCACTACACAAGGCATTACACAATATTATGTGCTCCTCTCCCAAGATACAACAACCTGTCAGATCGATCGATTGCAGCGAAGGATCTCTAAACCTTATGACACAAATGCCTTAAAAGATAATATAAAGAAGAATACAAAACACTTTTATATGATCTCTGGTGTTTTTCTTTTCTTTTCTTACAAATGGGGGGAGGGGGTATTTCTAGGTAGTAGAGAGAGACTTAAGAGTTAATTGTAATAAGTTTGATTAAATAAAATATTAATTTGTAATAAAGATATAACTGTTAACCATAAATAAAATTTACCCATAAAACTAAAAGTTCATAAAAATATTAGTAACTATAGGATAATATTTTAATTATATATTTTTTAAATAATATTAAAATATTTCCAAGAATCCCCCATGTAATTTAAAAAATAAAATTAAACAAAATATTATAGTTCAGCGTAAGGAACCTTCCGGGTTTAAGCCTTACACTTAGTGCTTATAAACTTCCACCCAAGAAAATGTATAAACTTAATTATCTTGAGTTATATCTCCTGTGACTGAATTTTAGTAAATAACACATACAATATCGATGTTCATTTTAGGTTTTAATCAGTTGTAGCACGTTATGACCTTGTGGATGTATCTTATTTGTTGAGTGTCACTTAGAGACTTGCCCATGTCTCACAATGGCGGTCCCACCATCACACTCACTAGGTAAACCCTCAAATGGTGGTTTGTGACTCACACTCCTATAATAATTGTCATTAGGTTTAGTAAGAGTTATTTTAAAAAATATAAGCAAAATAATGCACATACCTCAATCTAATTATTGCCATAATTTATAGTACATCTCGTCATAGGAATGAGATATAAAATTTCTTAAAATTAGTTGGTGTACTTTAGTCAACAACAATTTCGTTGTTACCCATTGAACTCTAATCCATGGGATCACAATTCACGTGGAGATGGGTGTCCATTGTTGCAACTAATTTATGAGTTTTACTCTCATTCCCCTCGACGACTCAAATACGTGTTAATGTATCAACCTTTGGTAAGCAGATCTACAATATTTCTTTTTGATCTAACAAAGTCAAGAGAGATAATACTATGAGTATTTAAGTTTCTAATAATTTGCCTTTCATTCTCATATGCCCTTTTTTCATTGACATTTTACTAGAAACTTGAAATATAATAATTTGATTGTTAGAAGGCATTGAAAAAAGGAATAATTTATGCTTGCATAGTATATCATGATAGAACAACAACTCTTTAACATGTTTCCATGATAGTGCACCTCCATCCAAGGTTAAAACATAACCATAACCAATAGTTGATTTTTGTGTCACCAGAATCAATATCCAATTTACATTAACATATCCTTCAATAATCTCAAGAAATTTGACATATTGAATGCCATAACTAGAAGAATCACAAATAATATTTTCATTAGATAACAAAATAGTCCAAGAGGTATCTTTTCACTCATTTTAAGTTTTTGACCTCTGATTAATCATGTGAATTGACATATTGATATAAGAGTTTAAAACATATATTCAATAATATAAATTACTATGAATACTATCATTTTGGAAGAAGAAATTTTTTGAATCAAACATACGAATGAAATTAATACTGAAAAATATTTGATGAATGAACTGTTTGATTGAATGTAATATATTATTGCTCTAATGATTCAAATGTAGAATCAAGTTGCACAAAGTTCATTGAAGAAAGTAGAATTCAAAATGAAGTCTTAGTTCAATCACAGAAGGAAAGAAGATATTCTGCAGAGCATAAGCTAATTCAAAATTGAAGTATTGCAGAATGACGTTGAATATTCAAACTAAAGGATCAAGTCAAAGAATTGATCAAGTCATTCCATATCAAGAAGATTACACTAAAGAGTTGTAATTAAAAGTCTTGACTGCTAGTTGAAGCAACATCAATATAGTGAAGGATGAGCCATATAAGAAGAATACGAAAAAAAGAAAAGAGAAAGAACAAAGTGTTGTAAATTTTTTAAATCTATAGTTTCTTAAAGAAACTGGGTTGAGATCTTGAATGTTGTAATTTTCTTCACTAAGCGAAGTTGTAACCTATGAGCTTTGTTTTACACTACTACTGACTGAGTGTCATTTGCTTACTTTGTAAATGAGATTTCTTCATCTCAGGAGGAGATTAAGAAGGATACTTGGAGATGTTGATACTTGGTGTAGCCTAGAGAGGTTTGTACTAGTGTACCTAGAAAGGTTCAAACTCGTGTAACTTGGAGAGGGTGATACTCATTATTTAATCTTGTGTAACCTGGAAGTCTAGTCTTATATTTAATCTTGGAGGTGGGACTTGCAATTAAAACTTGTTGTGCTAATATAATTTTTCTCTTCATGATATTATGGTTGTTAATTTCCAAATTTGATAGTATTTTGTCTTATCTATGAAGATTTGATATTTAATTGATATCTACAATGGTTAACATTATCCATTCTTTAGTTTACATATAATTTTACTCATTCTAATGGCATCTGAATTCCTTCATTTTTGTTGTTTCTTGAGCATTTTAAAGTATTTTGCATATTTCATTTGAGGCAATAATTGTTCATAATAAATATTGCAGAAAGAAACTTTCTAACCTAGGTAAATACCTATTTGATTTGTAGTTCACTATTGATGTTCTACAAGAAGGTAATCAGGCTTTAGTTGTTTTTTTATTTTACATTTTGATTCAGAAAAATTCGATTCTTCATTTTAAGTTCTAGTTTTTATTTATTATTGGCCTTTTGTATTGTGTTTAAGTTTGGCATCTATAATTATTTGAATCTAATAGTAATGGGAATAGAAAATAAAAAATAAATGGTTTTGGATTATAGATATGACACGTCTTTCTCTTGCTTATACACATACAGACACATGTCCAATAATCTAAGTACTCTGCTTGTAGTCATTAGTCTTTATATTATTGAAAATAATGTTGATCTTTTTTTTAGAGACAAATGTTATAGGTTTTATACATTTTTTGGCATAGTAATTAACATTCACTCCAACAAATGGTATAAGAGTCAAGATTATGAGTTCAATACCTAACGAGACAATTATTGAAGGAGAAATGATTGCATGCGGTATCAATTGTCTTGTGAGAAAGGTGTGGTATATTAGGTAAAAATCAAATCATGATATTTATATACACTTATTCTAATTTATTATAATTAGTAGATCACTTGAATCTCACAATACTTCGGAGTTGATATAAAAAAAAACACTTATATAAGTCCAAGATTCAAATTAAATTAAAAATAAGACTGCTAACAATATTTAATATAATTATATTATTCGAAATATTCTAACATATATAACACCACTTAAGATGGCGAAAGAGGATGAAGAACAAATTTTTTGTCCTTATGAGTGAAGGTAATCTCATTAGTGAGACCAATATTGTGCATGATTTTCTGGTCAAATTGCTAAAGTCTCCCAATAAGACATGACAGGCTTCCATAGGTACTACATCACATAGCATACTATCTTCATACTTCTCTATGGATAACTTGACCTTCACATGATCATTGACTACCAAACCCTCATCTTCATTAAGCCAATGAAGTTTGTAAGGTTTGGGATGAGGTAAGATAGTCAAAGATAACTTATCAACCAACCTAGTGTTGTAGTAGTTACAACATGATCCACTATCCACAATGAGAGAACAATTATTTTCCAAAAGTTTGCACCTTATGTGAAAAATATTCTCTCTTTATGTTAGTGCTTGTGGACTAGGTTGATTGTTGAGGATCCTTCTCACCATAAGAAGATCCCATCACAAGAGTGAGCATCTTCAATCATAGACTCATTAGGTCCCTCACTTCCACTCCCACTCTCACTTTCATCTTGTCTGCTATATTTATCAGCACCCCTAAGAATCATTATCTTTTTGGTGGGGCATTGAGATGTTATATGACCTCTACCAAGACGTTTGATTTCACTAGTGCGAGTGTGATGATGCATTACACTCTTTTTCCTTTCCTTTGGCTAGATTCTTAGGTTGCTCATCTTTCATTTCTTCTTTCTTAAAACTTGTTTCACATAAGAGTTAGATTGAGCTTAATTTCTTTTTGAAAAAGAATTTCTCAAATTTTGTTATTCTACCTTAATGCACATTGGACCAAATCATTTAAATCTTTGTAGGATAGAAGCTCAACTTTATCTCTTATATCAAGATTTAAGCCACTTAAGAATCTAGAAATGGTAATGGCCTCCTCCTCTATGATTCTCACCCTCATCATAAGCAAATCCATTTTCTGCCTATATTCTTCTACAAACATGTTAGTTTGTTGGAGTCTTTGGAGCTTGTCCATAAGCTCCTTATTGTAATTAGAGGGAATGTGTCTCCTAATAAGAGTTAACTTGAAATCATTCCAATATTCAATTGGAGGCCCATTACTTCTAAGCCTATCTTGGACTATAGAATTCCATCAATACATTGCTTACCTTTGAAAGCTAAAGATTCCTAGAGTCACTTTCCTCTATTCACTAACTTGGTGGCAAGCAAAGAGTTGCTCCACCTTCATTTCTCAATCCAAATAAGCTTGTACATCATTTTTGCCTTGAAAATAAGACAATTTAACTCTAATTTCTCTAGGGGTAGGATTTCTTCTTTGCCTCTTAATGTGGGAAGGTTGTTGATAATAATCTCCTATTCTTAGCCTTTCCTCTTCCTAAAAAATTGTTGCATCACTCTTAGACCCCTTGCTATATTTACTTATACTTTTAAGCTTATTTTAGATTTTTTTTCATCTATTTTCTTTAAAGCTTTAATTTCCTCCTCTAAGAGAGCAATTTGGCTATATCTTTCAAGTTGTTCTTTTACTTTGTAAATTACCTCTTGTTGTCTCCATAGTTCAAGTGATTTGAGTTGTTGAGCAACATGTTTTAAACAATGAGTTGAACCCTCAAAATCACTTGTAATGTGGAGAAGGTTGCCTAGACATGATTAAACTCTTTTTGGATTTTTTGTTTGAAAACTAAGTTCTATATTAGAAATTCTAATGAAGAAGTAGATAGAAAACTTCTTGAATTCTCTTCCAGGGAAGAGAAATAAATCACTTGGATTGCTTATATACCAAGTCTTTCCTAGCCAAAGGAATTCAAAGAGTTTTGCACAAGACTTCTAAAATAGAATTGAGACACACATTAAGTAAATTAAACAAAAGCAAGAATTGAATCTAAAGTATGCGGCCTAATTGTGAGGCTTGATGTTGCAAGACACATTCATTGTTTACAAACACTTCACTAATTGTTTAAGGTTCCAATTAAGACATGAGAGAACACCTAAGGCTCCTCCAAGACACTTAAGTAGTCCAAGTTCCACAAGAAAAGAACTTAACAAATACAATTCAAAGAAATACAATCTAAGAAAATGCAAATGAAATGGTTTTCAAGTGTTTCACTCCACTCTTTTTCTTTTAGCTCACTCAAGTGTTGACTTTGCTTTCTGTTTGTGAACTTCACTTGTAGCTTGGAGTTACACTTTGGCTTCCATCTCCCTAATGTAACATCCCAAATTTTAGGATGTCACGGATAGTTAGAAAATGAACACGTTTGGCAGAAAAAGTATTATCATTAAAAATGTATTAATAAAAAAACTTATATTTTAATTTAAATTACATAGTTCAAAACATCACTTTGTCTAAAAATTCAAATAACACTTGCGTACAAAAGAAAATTACATAATTTCTAGTATCTGATTTATAATAACTAAATAACTTATAAAAAACTCCCGAGTCCATCCCAGCCTCTCGTCGATCTACTCCATGCCAAAAGCATCTGCATTATGATCTGCTCCCGTATAACACACGTTATACGATCATCGCACATACAACAAACACACAAACAAACAAATAGGGGTAAGCTAATCATAAACAATGATATTCATAAAATAAATTCATAAATAAAACATGTCCAATAATACTTAACGTCGCATTCAATTAACACATAAACTTTATGATCACAATCCATCCTTGGTTTGAACACACAAACCCCAAATCCAAACAATCATACTAAACCAAACATAGCATCACATTCATCTAAAATCTTCATTAAATTCCACCAAGAGCTCTCAAGCAAGGCAAAACACTCTCAACATGCAACACATGAGAATTTCATATTGCCAACAAAGTACTTACCATCACATCATGCATGGTAAATAAAATTCCATAGCATAAACCCATCAAATTTCCAAATAATACATTCATACAACGAACCCAAACACGTAATTATCATCAAACCACTTAAACTACATAACCATGCAACCCATATAAACCAAGAAAAACCACCAATCACATAACCCATTTATTCACGGCACTCTCCCACCATGAATCACAACCTTGCACACCTTCATGCCTCAACATCCTCACTTACATCTCTCTCTCTCTATCTTTCTCTCTCTCTCTCTCTCTCGGAAAATAACTAATTCTTATAATTTTTATCCAATCCAACTTAACAACACATTATGCAAACGATTTGAGATTTTAGAAATCAAACTGCAGCTTGTATAAAACTCCAAAAATTATGTATTTATATTCAAATTAAATATGATTGAATCAAGAATCAAATGCAACAATAACCAACTTAATGGAATAACTGTAGAGAAAGTTATGCACCAAACAAGCAACAAAGGTCAATGTTGTCAACAACCAAACTACATGGACCTTGCGATATAAACCGCTCTCACTAAAGAGCTCCGATTTAAGATCCGACCGGTCAAAGTCAAGAACTATGTGTTAAGGATCAGCTTTTAAAATTTCAGGTCAATCCAACGGTTAACGAAGTAGTAACCTTCATTTTACGAAAAGTGTGCAGTGTAGAAAAATGGGTAGTGCCACACCATATGCTTTTAAGATGAAAAATTTGCCATTGGCTTGAAAATAAAAGAAAACCTGCACCATGGATAAAAGGAAAAAGAGAAGTCCTATAGAATGCAAAGAAAAGAAAGAAAACAAATTAATCCAATCAAGAACCCAAAAAGAAAAATACTGCACCACAATGCAATAACCGTAATACACTTTTTTTTTCAAATATCTCATCATATTAAATGAAATCCAATGCACAAAGCCAAAAGAAAGAATGGAAAGACTATGCACACATAAAACCATGCAACATAAAACATATGACAAGGTTTTCAAAAGGTTTCATTACTAAGCAAAGATAGAAAAAGGAAACATGGTCAGCTTCATTCATCAAACAACAAGAAAAACAAGAGAAGAAAGCAAGGTTGGCTTCCCCTACCTTGTTAGCAACCTCCAATCTTTTCTCCCGTAGTCTGTTCCTCTCTTTCTACGGTTAAACTTTCATTTTCTCCTCTCATCCACCTCCTCTCCCATCTTTTAGAAACCCTAAAGTGTTTTATCTCCTTTTTTTTTTCAAAATTCTATCTTTTTCGTCTATAATTAACATCTCTAATCTTTTCTATTAATATTTTAAAATTAAATATTTTCAATTAAGATTTTAAAACATACCAAAATCTTAATTGACGTATGCACACCTAAGATTCGAAACCAATCCCCAGAAAACGTTAATATTTAAACCAACCACTAGGCTCCACACATTCTTGTATTATAACACGCACTGCAGGTTTATAAACGCATATATCCACATTAAGTATAATATTAAAATTTTAAAATAAATAAAACAATAACTTATATCACTTAAATAATTATTATAAATACAACAATAACTTAAATCACTCAAATAATAATAATTTCATAATTTAATAACCTAATTAAATTAAATAAATCAACAATATTAATCAAGTCATTAATTTTGTCCATGTGTTTTCTTTTTATTCTAATTTTTCTCGAGTCTTACACCTAAGATGCTACCATGAATATTTGGTCCACCTCCAAAGAAAGCCTTCCACCAAACCAAAGCCAAAAGAAGCCAAGAAAGAAAAGCAAGAAAAGCTTAAATGAAGAAATACTAAACTCAAGAGCGAAATATGTGAAACATACTCAAGGAATTAACAGTTAAAGTAAAAATAGAAATAAAGGAAAGAAACAAGGTACACACACAGAAGAAATTACCAAAATAAAAGTGCTAGAATGGATTACAAAAACCAAAACAAGAATAGAATTGAAGGAATGCTTCTTGTCTCTTTTTGCCGAATCTTAATGGTGCAAGATGACATTCATTTAGCTCGTAGTCGAGACAATCATGTCAATATTATTTCCGAATTTTAAATGCTAAAGCTTAAAGCACATAAAATAATTCAATTGCAAATGTTAGTAGTGATTGTAGTGCACTCTTTTACCACTTTCTTTTACTCTTTTTGTATACTTCCTTTTGACACTTTTTCTTTGTTCTTTTTGTGCTATTTTCTTTCTTTTATCTCTTTTTACAGCAACACTTTTGATATTGATAAATTAAATATTAATATTTTGAAATCTTTGAACAAGACATGGCAGCCAAAGGTTACGACGAAATCTGAATCCCAAAATCTTGCAACAATGTCCATGGCGACTCTTTTTGGTCAGTTGAGAGAGCATGAACTTGAACTTGAGTGTTTAAATGAAGAAGAGGACAAAGGAAGGAAAATGAACATAGCTTTCAAATATGAGATTGTAAAAAGTAAATGCCCCATAGAAGATGAAAATTCAGACAATGAAAACTTGAGTCTCATGATTAAAAGTTTCAACAAGTTCATGAAATCCAAAGGTAAAGGAAAGTTTAGAAGTGACAAAAAGAAGAATCAAGGTTTTTCTTCAAAATTCATGTGCTACGATTGTGGAGAAATTGGGCATGTTAAATTTAACTGTCCAAATCAAAGTGAAGAAAAGAAAGGCAAGAAATTTATGAAGAAGAAAAAGAATAAAGTCTTCAATGACGAAGCAAATCTTTAGTGACTCGATGAGAAAGTCAATCTTTGTTTATTAGCAGACAATGAATCAAGCTGCAATAAGGTAATTCTAATTCTTTTAGTGAAACAAATGATTATGATGAATTACTTTATGCCTTTCAAGAGTTGTATGTTGAATCTAAACATTAAATTCATTGCATAGAAAATTGAAATCAGAATATAAAACTTTACAAAAGAAATTTGAGAAATCTTTAGAAGAAGACGAAATTTTAAAAAATAAAATTTCAATTTTAGAAAATAAAGAGACTAAAAATGTTGAGTGTGCATCTTGCAAAAGTTATATGTTTGATATTAACACTCTTGAAAAAACAACTTAAAGATGCAACAAATAATAAAACTTTTGAAAAACCAATGTTTAAGTGAAAGGATTTTCATAAAAATAAGCAAGCTCCGAAGAATAAAAATAAAAGAATTCGTAGGGTATGGATAGAGAAAGGAAAAACTCATTCTAGAAATATAAATTGTGTAACTTGCTTCTATTCTATGCAAAAGGGACATATACTTCTAACAAATGTAGAATCAAACATTTTTATCTTCCAAATGAAATATTTGTTTGGATTCTTATTATAAAGTAACATGTCTCTAACCTCAAAGGACCCAGATAAGTTTTTGGAAACCAAACCTTTTCAATTATGCAGGTTAATTTCAAAACCAAGAACGTTTCTATGGTATCTTGGTAAGTACTATGATCTTAGAAAAGATTTAGGCATACTAAATGTTAGTAATGTGTTTTGAATTGTGAAAAATGATCATTTTATTATTTTTCAAAAATCACCGTGCAAATAATCTATTATTTCAAGTCATAATCGATTATCATTATGAAATAATCGGTTTTGTGAAAAATAATCAATTAGTTGAAGTTCTAGAAATTTTTGAGAAAAACGGATGAAGTAATAATCGATTATCACTAGTAATAATCGATTATCCTGTGAAGCTGAATATGAAAATTAAAATTTTTGACCGTTTGTACGAGTTTTTCAAAAATTTAAATTATTGGCATTCATAAATGGAAATTAGAAAAATCATTTTTTTGTAATCTTCCTTTATTTAAATAAACTTTTGTTTTCTATAACCTTTAAAGTCTCTCTTTAATTTAAGGGGAGTCATTGATTTAGGGAGAGTATTTGTTCCTAAAATGTTTGTTTTTATCAAAAAGGAGAAATATTACATGTAGGGAGAGTTTTATCTCTTAAACTATTTTTTTTCCATAAAAAAAGGGGAAGAGATAAGCAAGTCTTAATTAAAAGGGAGTTATATTTTATGAAGTTATCTGATTTAGGGAGAGTTATCTAAAGAATTCATTTTTTATTATGATCACAAAGGGGGGAGATATGTTTATGTTGATGTCTTGTAATACCTTATGTTTTAAAAAGGGGAGAAAATTTATTTATCCTTTTTTTTTGGATTAACTACTCTTTTCTCTTAAGTTGTTGATTAAGAACAAGACATATCACAAATATTCAACAACTTTTTATTATCATTAAAAAGGGGGAGATGATTGACAAAAAGAAGAAGATGGACATCTTCCTTCAATAAGGAGTTTTGATGATGATGATGATGATGACTTATGGAAAAATGTTGAAGACTTAAAGAATGCATGTGTAACGTCCCTAAAGGAAATTACTTAATTAAATAAAATAAATAAAAGTTGAAATTCAAACGTCATGATTTTATTATTCCCAACCGCGGAAAAATTTAAAATAATATCCAGTGCGCCAAAAATTCAAATGAAATTAAAACATAAAATTATTACAAATTCCAAGTTCCAATAAAACAAATGAAAACATAGTAAAAATCCTTAGCTCATCGTCTCCCAAGCTAGCCCTCTCTCCACATCTATGCATCAACATCATCACATGTACCATCATTTGCTCCCGTGTAACGAATCACACGATCATCGCCAATCACAAACATAAAAGGTGAGCTTATAAAAATAAAATTAACATATAATATAACAGAGTCAAGACAATACACCCGTCTTATTCATCATAGTTAGTTCTTGGCCAAGACCTTATCCCCAAGGCTTTTCAACCTTCACAACACACAAAATGTTAGTCTCAGATTCAGGGTTTATGATGCTCACACGAACCTGTCCGCTCGTGGTCCTGCCTCTACGAACCTCCCCACTCATAGTCCTGCTCTACAAACATCCTCGCTCATAGTTCTGCTCTATGGACCTGCCCGCCCATAGTCCAACACATGTGATCCACCAGCTACGTACCTCCTCGCGTCTCAAGTGTGAGCACAGAACATACGAATCTACCTCGCTTGTATCCCCACACGAGAGTAACTGGATATGAACCTCCCCGCTCATATCATCACATGTTCACCAGCATCCATGAACCTACCCGCTCATGGCACAACATCCCCTAATCCAAGTATCGTATCACTGCGTAAAAGCAACACACACAAGCCACTGTCCGCAGTATTATCACTTGGCGCGACCTAAGTGCCGCCAAGCGAAATCATTGCAGATCGCCTGGCGGAACCCCCCTCGCCGCCAGGCGCCAAGCTCCATATAGACCTACTATTTTAGGGTTTGTCGCCTGGCAAAACCCACCTTGTCGCTAAGCGCCACGCTGTTGCAGGGACTCCTCACGTTGTTCTTATCGCATGGCGCACACACCCGTGCTCTCGGGCGCTATACCAGAAGCTTACCCCTAACTGTTTTGCACCCCAAATCTGGTTCTAATTTACCCTCAATCCTCATTCAATTCAAAACATACTGTTTCTTTCATTATTGCCTAACCACATTGTTCTATGTACTCTTCATGCGATTCCCTCTCGTATAGATATAAGTATCAACATTTTCATCCACTTGATTTAAGTACATTTTTGCATTCTAGGCCTTACTAACTCATTATTGCATACAATACCCAACAAACTGTCCATCCTAATTTGGAATCTACTGTTTTCCCTATTATTTTGTATCATGTTGTAATTAGTCACCTTCCAATCCCTATATCACTACCTATCCAAGAGCCTAGAATTCACAACAATTAAATAATTTCTCAATACACTTTTAACACCTCTTCCTTTAATCACATCCTCCTTATCATAAATTAGCTAAAATCTCAACACTTCTTAAATGATAATCTACATCTTTTACACCTCATCTCTTACCAGTTAAAACACCAATGCATAATCAATACTTCAAACCAGTTTACTTCTAATAAAACACATTATCTTAATTCTCCTATTATCTCAATTACAATGGATTCCAATACCCTATTCCCTTCCAGTTTCCTTGTCCTGATTTCGGTTCCAATCCATTCACCACATCTTCTCTCATGACTAGCCAATTCCAGACACAAAACTTGTCTCTGTACTCGTCATCGCCTGACGACAAGCTGGGTGCCGCTAGGCGGTACATCAGAACCTAGGTAAACCCCCAGGTTTTTGTACCTACGATGAATTCAAAATGTCCAGAATTCGATCCAGACGCCAATTACAACAGAACGCAATGATTCACACAGGTTCATCAACCCAACGTCCACTGATATTATCCTTTCTAACTCGCACATCCAGTGAGCCCTAATAATTCAAGATTTCAGTTCTTCCCTCTCAAAACTCCCCCTCTAATCATGATTAATCATAAAAAGTGTTCTCACAGCACCATCAAACCCCCAATTCTAAAAGTTTTATAATATTAACACATAGCATCATTCACAAGATCACATTCGGAAGTCACAATGACCTTTGCGCCAACCACAAGCCAAGAAAACACGAACAATGTCGCGGCACCTGGCGGACATTCATCCCTACTAGGCGGTTCATGTCAAAATGCAGAAAAATATAGGACAGTATGATGCGTTGCATAGCTGTTCGGGCTTTACCGCCAGGCGGTTTCTGGGCAGAAACCTTCCATGCAATTATCTCAAGCAAGGTTCAATACGACTTATGCGAATTTAAAACATATATAAACAACTCCCCTTACCTAGAATTCTTGCTCCAATTGGAATTTGGTGTGTGTCCCTAACCCAAAAGCTTTCTTAACCTTTGCTCCCTCTCCAAAAATGGCTTCCACTCCCAAAATCCAGCTAGGGTTTTCCTCTGCCTTTTCATCTCCATGCCAAAGAAAATATTGGCAAAAAGAAAGTTAATTTTGTTCTTAGCAAGGTTTCAACTCATAACTACTCAATCATAAAGCAAATGCACAACCAATTCAACCAATTCATGTTTCATGATAATTTCTATAATTTTAGGAATACATTATCACGACTCACATTCAAATATATCATTAAAAGTTAAAATAATATACAAATGGACATACATAGGACTCAAACACAAGTCCTTTCACACAACTAAGTACACACAACTAAGTACTTTCAACCACTTAAGTTAGTACTTTTCCACGTCATAGCACTCCGCATTAAATGTCTTAAAGGCTTGTACTACCCGCATTTATTAAATAATTATTTAATTAAATATCTAAATTTCTCAGGTCTTACAGCATGGAGCTTGGGTTCAAGAGATTAATTGAAGACTTAAGAATTTAGTTGTTTGGGTCTTGTAATATGTGTATGTTATTTAAAATAGTTAAACTAGTAAGTCAAGAGTCAAAAGGCAAAATCCAAGCAGTAGAGCACCAAGAGAATTTTATTTATATGCAAAACTAAGAATAATTGATTATTCCTAGTGATAATCGATTATCTCAATTAAAAGTGTTTTTTGAGAAAAGCCTATGTGATAATTGATTATCACTACTGATAATCGATTATCACCTACTGATAATAGATTATCAAAGCTAGAAAAATGTTTTCTACAAAGTTTATGTGATAATGAATTTCACTTATGATAATCGATTATCTATAGTAGTTGTGACTTAACTTTTCATATTCTTAACCTAATTTTTGTATAGGCTTCTACAAATAAAGTAGTAGGTTTTCATTTGATATAGAGAAGTTAGAGAAGTTAGAGAAGTTAGAGAAGTCTGAGTACTTTAGAACTCTCTTTGGAAAAGGTTTTGAAAAACCTAGTGTAGGTAGAGCTATAACTTTCATCAAGTGGGATCTTAAGCGATTGAGCATTGTTGTTGTTGCTAGGAGAACTCAATCATCCTTTGTGTGATTCAAAGGAGGGGTTCAATCCTTGTGTAATTCAAGGAAGGTGTTTCTTCATCTCTTGTGTGATTCAAGAGAGATGTTCATCTCTTATAACTTCAAAAGAGGTGTTTTCTAAACCCTAAAATTTCTTATTTGTGATTGTATTTGTGATTTATTTTAGTAATAAGTTAATCTCATTTTTTAGAGATTAACAACTGGACGTAAGGTCTTTTGATCCAAACCAGTATACACACCTTGTGCAATTTTTAATTGATTTTTGATATTAAAAGGGAAAAACTTTAAAAGCACAATTTTTTTAAGAACTCAATTCACCTTCTCTCTTAGTTTTTGTCCATACATGAATCATTTCGCTGTGCGATTTCTAACAAAATCAAATGGCTAAACAATAGAATTTATGACATAAATGGACTACACATGACTCTATACAATACTTATGGATCTTAGAATCAAAATGACTCAAAAACATATGAAATAGAAGATGAATAAAGACTCAAAAAGAAATGTAAAAGGCATACAAATTCACCACATTTGAGTTCTAAAGCACAATAGTTGAATGGTTCCAAGAGGAATAATGATAAGAACCACGTAACCAATTAGGTGAATGGAAGAAGAAAATTCAAGACAAGTAAGAAATCAAAGGAAACAACACAAAATTTAGAAGAAAACATGCTAAGAAAATGAACTTATCTCTTGAAGCTTCAACCAAAGCTCATGATATCACATGATGAGTCCCTTTTCAAGAATGAAACTGTGAGGATGAGAGGAGTTGAATCCATGAAATATTGGATGCGCAAAAGCAAGGTTGAAAAGGGAGGAAGTGGTTTGACAATTGTGTACGGAAGGTGCTCTAAAGTGAGGTTAGACCAACACTCAAGGAAGGAGGCTAGAGGAAGCCACTAAGGGAAGCTCTAGCCTCAGTTGATTCACAATGGGAGAAATGTCTCGAGTCATCTCAATAGAGTTTCTCGACTATATTCATGAATAAATTTGCAAGACCTAGAGCTCTCTTGTTTATAGGAACAAAGGAGAGCTAGATTGTCTTAAAAAAAGGGAGGGGAAAAAGGGTCTATAATATGATATTTGGAGCCAAAAAGAGAACATGAGGGTGGTGTGACTTGCCAACTAAGCAAGTCACATGGTTCATGCACCTAGGCGCTAAAAGAGAAGCTTGGTGGGCAAGCTTGGCACAATTTCTAGGGTTTTTAACCTATATGCTTATGCACACACTCCAGGGCCCATTTATGAAGCTCAACACTCATTTGTTCCAAAACACTTATGAGGCCCTCAAGTCATCCAAGGCTCAATACATGGTCTAAAGAAAACCCTGTTCTACTAGATCCACAATACAAAGTCCAAAATTAAATCCTAACCCACTATTTACAATAAAAGAATTGTAGAGTAGATCTTCACATCCTTCTTAACCCATGTGAACTTCAACTTGGGCCTTACATGTTCATAAGAGTCCATCTTCTTGTATCCGTCCTAACCATGGTTTGGTAGTTGGTCCCTTAGCTAAAGGTTTTTACTCGGTATATCATTTGAATGTCATGTTACTTCACAGTCGATATAAAAAATAACTTTATATAAGTCAAGCTTCAAATTAAATTAAATATAAGACTCCTAAGAATACTTAATATACTTATATTACTGGTCGAAATATTCTAACATATATAAAAGATTATTTTTTACATCGATGTAAGATCATGTCAAAATATGCATTTCTTCTTTTAAGTTCAACGGATGAATATTTAAGCACAGTATATACCGGAAGGAAAATTATTTCAGTCATGTTCACTACCTTTCGTAAAAGATAAAATCATAATATATATATATATATATATCATATAGTTAATTTGGCCGTCTAAAGTGTTGAGTACTATCAGTTTAGGCAAGGAAAACAAGACAAATTTTAAAAGTGTAATCCATCATTCACTGTAGTGTGAATTTCAAAAAATTGTATAACGTAAGTTATTATATAATAATTAAATTCATTTTAATTTTCTTATTTTTAAAAATTAATCCGACAAGGTCTTGCATTTTTGCGGACAAAAAGGCAATACATATTTAATAAATTCATGAAAAACTTGAGAACCATGAGTTTAACAGAAGCACGATTTTGGTTATTTTACAGCGGAAAAACTGGTTGCCAATACAGACCAAACCATTTTGATGATTTAATGTTATAAAATAAATTTCAAAAACATTGACATATTTTCAGAGACAGGTACACGTTTGAAAGTTATTTTTATGAATCGATCCAAACAAAAGCACTTTTACTAAAACCACTGATTCAAACTGAGGTTTAATGAAGATGAATTTGATCTGAGAAAAATCCCTCCACAGCAGATGATGATGCACGTTTAGACAGAACATGCAGTAACATGATGTGATGATGGGTAGGTAGCCCTTAGTTTGGGGCATGTGTTTGTGGATGAGTGTCGTTGTCTGATTGACCCTTTGTTGAAGAGATTATTATTTGTGAGTAGTAATGAAAGAAAGAAAGTAAGAGACAGTGATCACAGAGAGGGAGAGAAGAGTAAGAGGAGAAGGTTGTGTTGTCCGAATTTCCCGATATGGATAACAAGTTTGGGTAACAATAGATCAAATGATTGTGTCCAAATAAGTTAATGAACAGAACTAAACGTAGGAACATGATGTGAAAGGGGGGGCGGTGTGGTATAGGGTTATGATTTCGAAAAAGACAAAGGAATCTGATTTGAAAAAACCAGATTTATGTGTTTAACCTAATGAGAATGAGACAGGAGAAGGGTATTAGTTTGTTGAAAAGGTGGTTTGATTGTTGAAAAGGTGGTTTGATTAAAGAAGAAGAATGTGATGAATAGTTGAAAATGAATTTATGTGGCAGCAAGAGAGAGAGAGAGAGAGATAGAGAGTGAAGGGTGATTCATCGGACTAGAGAAAAGAGAGAGGGGCTAGGTGGGTGAATGAGAAAAGGTGTGAGACCTAGGTAGGGAAAGTGGTGTGCATTTATTTATACAAGCATAGAAAGGTAGGGGCCTGAAGTGAGGAGATAGATTTGTTTCCATGTTTGGGAATTGTGGAATCGTCCCATCACAAAAGGACACCACAAAACCCATCCCATCTCCTGCCATCACCAATTCACATGTCACTCTCCCACATGTCACTCTCACATTTCCTCTTCAAGCGCTGCACCCACAAAAAGAGCTCTTCCATTACAGGGCCCCTTCTCTTCACTATCTTTTCCTCGATCATCTTTCCCACCTTTTCCATCTATCCAATCCAATCTTCCTCTTAATTGCTTCCACCCAACCAATGCCCTCAAACATACGAAAACACTTATGTCTATATCCTTCACATTACACTTTCTTCCTCACACCCTTCTCTTCTTACTTTATTAATCACATTACTTTTCTATATCCATGTTTTCATCCAGTAACCACTTTGGATTTTCATGCATCACATATACCACAAGCTTCAACCGTCTATTTAGCATGTGGAGTATGTCACACGAGATACGATGAGAAGTCGATTAGAAATAAGACAATTTTAAGGTATATAAATAGAGTGCAAATTTCACTTGGTCGACTTTGTGAGATAAAATTATAAGATGAGTAAAAGGAGTTAGAGAAATTCTGTAACTCTGGCTCTGATTCTCAGTGTTTATTTTGTTGACTTGTTCGGATACTGGTATGTTGTTGTGGAGTTAATTTGGAAGTTGTCTGAAACACTTTTCATATCTTCTGTTAGGAAGTGTGCGTGGATTATTTAATTGAGGTTACCATATTTACAGGGTGGGCTTCTAATTCCGATGAGGTTCATTACCATCGCTGAGCTGGTGCAATCACTGCATTTATAATAATGGGACAGTTCCTATGCTTTATTTTCCTTATTTGAGAAGTGGGAGCATTATGGGGTGCAATTTGAGGGAAAAATATAGTGAAAAACATGGAGAGAAAGTTATTTTGGAAGGGTTGAATACTAGGGTTACTTAAGAAGTGTGTGTGTGTAGTGGCGAAAAAGAGGGGCCAGCATGTTTATTTATGCAATGGAAGTTTAGGGGAGGGGAGGTTAGCTTCTAAAGTCATGAAATGTTGAACTACACTTTATGAGGTGAGAAGATTTAAAGGTAACCAAACAAGAAACTTCTCTTACTATATGCTCATTCTGTACTGCTATTCAGTTGTGTGAGTTATTTGCCTCCTCTATACTTTAATTACACTTTTTCTGCTATATCAAATCTAATACACTCTATCAATCAATGCTATTAATCACACCTACACATCATTAGGGTTAGGGTTAGGTTTAGGTTTAGGGGAAAAGGGTGATTTCCTATAATGTGATAAACTCATGTTAGAATTTTTGTTGAAACAACTCCTCACATTTAATACCACTGCCAAAAGAGGAATGATTTTGAAAGGTGAGAAAGAACAATGCATAAAAAAAAAAAATCTTAGTAGAATGATTTGTTTTAGGGTTATTTGGATTATCTGTTAACATTTTAATAGAATAACCGGTTTAACGGTAAAATTGAGTTAAATTAAACACTCTTCATTCAATTTTCTTTTTACATATTTTAAAATTCTCATTATAAGTATTAGTTACACAATTAATTTTAATTTTTTATTCACTAATACGACTATATAAAATAACTACCCAAATAAACAGCAAATATTATATGAAGGTATACCGCTAAAAAATAGATTAAGATTCACTTAAAATCATAATTTATTATCACTTATAACTACGGTTCCTTAAAAATCATAGTCTATAAGTGTTACTAGACTATAGTTACATAAAAAATCTTCGTAAGTGATTTTGAAATAATGAAACCATAGTCTAAAATACTTGTTTTTTACTATATCCGTTGACTAAGCTAAAAAATAATGGTAGCCTATAAATTCTATTACACCAATGATTACGTAAATTAAAAAGCTAATTAATTAACACAGATATTGACCATGTAACATCATGTGACATCTCATAACGTGCTAATTAATGCGGAAACACAAGTGAGCGTCATGTCAATATGTATATTCACATGTAAAGAAAACAGACTGTTCTAAATTTAACAGTTATAAAATAGTTAAATCCAAACTCACGAGAAAAAAGAAAATAAAAGATCAAAAGAATTTTAACAGCAATGAAGAAAAACAAAAAGTAAAACGTATAAAAAGTTTATACAGTATTTTTTTTATAACCCATTTCTCTCTCTCTACATGTCTTTGCATTACGTTGATTATAAGAACTGTTGTAAAAAACACGTAAGAGTGAAAATATTCAAAATAAAATTCTATCACGGAGACATCTCAAAATATTTCTTATTATAAGAATTATCTCCCTATATCAATTAAATAGCACCAAAATTCAAACTTAAGTCTTGGAAGGGTTTAAACGTTAATTATCCAACATTAACTTAACATGTCCATAAAATAAAATAAAATAAAAAATTATACATTGTTTTAGTACAAAGAGTGGGGATGAAATCTTTTGTGATGATATTTTAAGCATAAACACTTCACTTCTAAATCAACTTCAATTTAATTTAATCTTACGAAATCAAATAATCTTTCAATTGTTTTTAATTTTTAGTTTTTATATTTGTTTAAGATTATAGATTCGATTATTTAAAGGATAATCATGTTTAAGAACTCCAACTTTAAACCACAACAAAGAATGAAAATATGTTTGAGTGTTACATATACACTTAACAATCAATCTATTGTTCACTAAACTAACAATGGCTATAAATTACATAATATGACAAAAATGACCAATGTCTATAATGAAAAATGGTTATTACTCTAAGATATATAGTTAGTGGGTCTTTTGGAGTGGCACACAATTGATCCACGTGTTGAAGAACCAGAAACATGCATTTTTTTTTTTTTTGTATTAAGATGAAATAATATTAAAAAGTCAAGTTTGTTCTTTAAATACATTTAACTCAATGTAAAAAATAATAGTTTTTCCATTAATGAAAAATAAATTAATATTCATTCATTCATTCATAATAGTCGGTTTTACAAAACAATTAAACGAATTACTAATTTTTCAATTTGTAATGTAATTTTAAAGGAGTTACTCCTTTTATATACTTCTTCTAGTTTTTTATTTCAGCATGGCAACTAATTTTTTTCTTCCTTCCTATTAATTAAATGAAGGATATATAATTATAAATATCATATTATTTTGAAACTAAAAGAAATGACAGATAAAAAGAAACATTTTGTACCAAAAAAAATGAGAATTAAAAAGAAACGGATGAAGTAACTTTTAGCGAAATGTTACCTGCCTAGTGCCAAAACTAGAGCAGGTTAATTTTTTTTCCCTTTGTTTATTGATTTCTTATATCCAATGATTTAATGATTAACGTAATCCTAGATTTTATCACTGATTCTAAAAAGTTTAATTATGTTTTTAGGTTCTAAAATTAGAGTAAATAAATACTTAAGTGTCTCACATTTAAAAATATAATTGTATTTCTTAAACTTTATTGAAAGTACTAAAATTTATTTTTACGAATTTTAGAATATCAAAATAAAATTCATCTCAATTTTCTGTAACAAATATAATTAAAAAGTTTGAGCATAAATAACTTCATTATAAATAAAGCAAACCTTAATTTAATTTACGAAACCAAAGGTATTGAAAATGATATTTGCAAAAAATCACTTAAATGCACACAGTTTATCAATATTTTATTGAAAATTAGGGTTAAAATATGCCTCTGTTTCTTCAAAAGATCTCAAAATTCAATTTTAATTACATTTTTCATTGATGATGATAAACTAAAGCCATGCATACACAATGACTCATGCCAATGAAATAGTGAACTTTAAATTTCTGCAGTTTCTTTTAACCATTCAATCAACCTCGTAAAACCTAAGCACTGAATGCCCCTATAAACTTTAAATTAACAATAAAGTGATTGATGATTATAACAGAATCAAAAGAGTTGTTAAAACTTGGCTAAAAGTTAAATTTGTTGTTTGATTAAAGGAAAAGCTACATTTTTAACGTTGACTGAATGTATTTAAAAAACAAAAAACTTGATTATCCACATGAAGCTACATTGATGAGTAACAGAATGAAATAAAGTTGTATTTGAAATAGAATGAGTATAGATAGATAGATAGATATACATGTATATATGTGCGATATTTTGGCGATTGTAGATGGTTAATTAGTGTCAGTGCTTGGTGCAGGTCATGTCTGCAAACAAAGCGTGCAATATAATGCTGCAGCAAATTGTACTACTACAAGACCAAGTGGTAAAACTACTCTTCTTTTTGACGCTACCCCACAACACAACACAACACAACACAACAACACATCACAACACAAACACAACACAACACAACACAATTCCTATTCCTATATATCACCCACTGACCCTTTCAAATTGCTATCTTAAACCCTACAACTGCAACATTTTCCTCCCTCTGCTAAACCTACTCACTCCTCTTTCACTCTTCTCCTCCTTTCGAAATATGAACCACGACGACAAACTCACCATGGACCTGGTTCCACCATCTGAACACCTCTGCTACGTTCGTTGCAACTTCTGCAACACTGTCCTCGCGGTAACTTCATCTTTAAACACTGCAAGATAACACACCAACCATCACTCATGCTCTTATTTATTTATGTTACTGTTTATCATAAGGTTACGTTTATACTCAAATATCCAAGCTTTCCAAAAGGGTCTGCAAATATGATTTCAGTTGCAGCATCACAAAGTTTTGCAATATCACAAAAACATCAGAACATGACTACGAAACCTTGTATATAGCTATTTGAAAATGAGTGTCAAACATTTTATAAGGAAAACTGATTTGTTAAGATAAGGAGTACAGGTAGTACTCAGAAGTACATTAACAAAAATAATGTTTCCTAAAATTGAAAGAGGGGACTAGAAATAATATTTACACATGTAGGGTCATGTTGATGTTTGTGCAGGTTGGTATCCCATGCAAGAGGCTGTTAGACACTGTGACAGTGAAGTGTGGCCACTGCAGCAACCTCTCCTTTCTGAGCACCAGACCCCCAAGTTCTCAAAACCAAAGCATTGATCACACCCTCAGTCTCCAGGTTCTGTACCTTCATAATTAAATATTCATATCAATTCATGAACAACATCTATATTCTGCACTGTGTAACACTTGTGTTTCAGTTTTCTTCTTCTTGTTATGCTATATTTGTGCGTTAACGTTTCTTTGAGATCAATAGTGTAGTGATGGTTGGTTAGAGAAAAAAGTGAGAGTATGTAAGCACCATCTGTTTTGTTTCCAGCAGGGGTTTTACAGTAATGCCAAAAAGGGACAAGCATCGTCTTCATCTTCCTCACCAACCACATCCAACGAGTCAGTGTCCCCAAAAGCAGCATCATTTGTTGTGAAACGTACGTAGCTACCACAGATCGAACAACCCTTTTCAGAACCCTCTCCAAACAAATATAACATGTCACTTACATAATCATATGATGTGTTTTTTTCTCAACTCCAACCATGTAAACTTATATCTGTTCTTGTTTCTTTTCTTCTCTTTTTCCTTTCGCAGCACCTGAGAAAAAGCACCGTCTCCCATCTGCATACAATCGTTTCATGAAGTAAGTGCAAAAGAAAGTGTACTTTTTTTTTTGTCTTTTGCTATCGCAAACACAACCCACCCACACCATCACCACACGCTGCACTATCGCATTCTCCTTTATTCTTTGACTGAGTTTCTTTTCCTTCAATTGGTTATCGTGAAATCTAACTTTATTCATCAGTTTCATTGTGTATGAAGCAGACCAATCCTTTCTGAAAAGGCTTATTAATAAGGGTCATCATAAGTCACTTTCATATCATCTTAAACCAGTGTTTCCAAATGAAATATTCATACTCATTGTATATATAACATTCACAAGTTGGTTGATTTTTGCTGTGCATGTCAGAGAGGAGATACAGCGCATCAAAGCAGCGAACCCTGAGATCCCACATCGAGAAGCTTTCAGCGCTGCTGCGAAAAATGTAATTGTTTTTTATTCTAACCCTCAGTTTAGGCTTTAGGGTTAGTACTGCGCATGCTTATAACTAGCTTAAGTTTCTTGAAACTCACAAGATATTCATTAATATATATAATATTCCTAATTTGTTGTAGTGGGCAAGGTTCATTCCAAATTCACCAACTAGTTCAGTTTCTGCAAACAAAGTGAATGTAAGAATTTCTTATCCTTATATATTAATTATATATTACCGTTTAATCATTTCTTAATCTTATAATTATATTGATTTTATCTTTTGATTCTTATAGTTTAGTCTTTACACGTATCATTTCAATTGTTTTTAGTCTCTATAAATACCATTTTTAATTTTGCTTTTCGTCTCTCTTATGTGAATTCATGTGAATATTAAAAATAGCATAAAAAGAAACGAGAATGATTTTGAAGTATAAATTTTAAAACATAACATTTGTTTAACTAAATGAATAATTAAACCATTATTAATTTCTTGGTTCACCAAGATTATTATTAATTTTGTGTTAATTTTCATTAACTGGTTTGTGCAGGCAGATTGATGGAGCTGTGGCATGATGGTTGAGAGAGAGTTGGAGCAAGTTAACTTAATTAGGTGTCACTTAGTTATATTTAATTAGGTGTTGTTCATTTTCTACATCTATATCTTTTAATTTCCTTCGGAGATGAACTTTGTGTCTTCATGTTGATCTGAAATGTGTTTAATTTAAGAAGGCAGGACTTATGTGCCTATATGTATTTACTAATGAAATATTTGTTAATCTAAAATGGTTATGTTTAAGTGTGTTTTGATCCATTTTCTGATAATATATTGGAAAATGTTTATAGGATAAATTGAAAGAGTTTGAAAGTAATCTTGCACTTTCATTCAATAATAATTCTCACATAAGTACCTTATGTTTCAATCTAGTTTGTTACCAGTGTTTTGAAAACATATACTATAACCTAGTTGGGTTTTATAATGATTTATATATACAGTTTGCATGAGAAAGTGTACTTTTTTTTTATGTTGAAGTTGGATCGTCTCATTTTATTATATTAAATAATATTCTTAAAATATAATAACCACCTATTAATTAAATATATTTTTAAATATGGGTGGTATTTTATTGGGGCCTTGCCCCTCCTGCAACTAAAAAAATGAAAATTGGAATATCAATTAATTTATTCCACTTGAAAAAGGTACCTCCTACATCTTTAAAAAATATTCATCATTTTTACCATTTATTTTCTTAAAGTCTAATGATTATAAGGAATAAAAATTCATCTTAAGCACTGAATTTTAAAAACAATAAATAAAAAAATAGCTCTCGTCGGATTACTTTTTAAATAAATTAAATATCTATATGTTTACTTAATAAAGTCGTAAACCCCAATAATGTATAACATGGTCTTTTTAATAAAAAAAAAAAAAAAAAACTAATAAATAAAAAAAAAAAACACTTAGTGTTCTAACTTATATATATAATATTACAGTACAATTGCTTGTTAACCTGTCCCTTCCCAGAAAACGATATATTCCAAATATTCTGGTTACAAAATAAAAACAAGTAAACCTTTTTGAAATTATGTAATTTTTGCCCATAGTAAAACTGCATCTACAAATATGGGATTTTTTTTTCTATTGCCTACATTTCCAATCCTTCAATATTATTAACCTCAAACCTCACAGTTCCTAAGATCTTCATAACCAGGGTGATATTTACTGCACTTATATGTGGTCATGACTAGAGGTGGAAAAAAATATATCCAAATTTCTAGATTCGATCCACTTGTGTTCATATCTAATCTATAAAAAATTCAATCCATTTAAAATCTATTTTATTAGATTTGAATTTCAATTTGATTTTTATTTTATATATTTTATGAATTGAATATTAATTCTCTAAATCTAGATTTTCAAATATGGATAATCCAAAAAATCTAATCCAAATTTTCAATCTAAATATTTAGTTAGGTTAGGCTAAAGGTCGAGATAGACTAACCCAAATTTGGTTGGATTTCGGTAGAGTCGACCCTGTACGAAATTTGGCCGTATTTGGTCAACCCCAGTCAAAATTTGGCCCAATCGGTCCTGGACCGAAATTTGACTGTATTTAGCCGAGTCGGTCTAGAACAAATTTGACAGTATTTAGCCGAGTCGGTCCAGACGAAATTTGGCCATATTAGGTCAAGTTAGCCACAACCGAAATTTGGTTGTATGTAGTCGTGTTGACCTCGACCAAAATTAGGTTGAATTCAGTCGAGTCAGCCCCGGCCAAAATTTGGCCGAGTTGGTCTTTTCCTAACTTTGGCTGTATTCGGCCGAGTCATTTCCATGGTGAAATTCGATTGAATTGGCCTCGACCAAAATTCTACCAAATTCAACTGTATTGGTCCTAAGTACACAAGTTTTAGAAAAATCAATTTAAATTTCTTTCATAAAAAATGGATTCTTGATTTTGAATTTTATCCAAATATTTAGATCTGAATTTTAAAAAAATTCAAACTAGTTTTGTTAAAAAATGGGATTTGGATCGAAAATTGAATCCAAATTTTTAGATAAAAAATGATGTAAAAAATGAAGTTTGGATCGAAAATTTAATCCAATTATTTGGATAAAAAATGGACGTGGGTTCGAATATTAAAAATCCCATCATGATCTTAGAATATTCTGACCGTAATATTATCTATTTGTCCCTATTTTAAATACTTCTCTCCATTTACTGCATTGTGCACTTGTAATCCCTTCATCCCTTTAATACTATCTCATAAATATTTTTATACTCTCTATTGGGCATAAGTTCTGAATATGATAATATTACTTTTGGATTTGTGTACTTCAACCAAATCGGAAATTTTAATTCTTTCTTTCTTGTTAAACATTCCTTTAAAATCGAGCTTTTCATTTTTAAATATCATTGTGCTAGAATCCTACAGCAAAATATTTATTTTTAGAAAAAAAAACAAATTTTGGCGCATTCGACCGATTTGGCACCAACCAAAATTTGGCCAAATTCAATCTTGGAAGAAATTTGGCACATTCATCCGAGTTGGTACTGACCTAAATTTGCCGAATACGGTCGAGTCTATCTTGGTCAAAATTTGACCGAGTTGGCATTGGCCAAAATTAGGCTAAGTCGGCCCTGACCAAAATTTGGTCATATACGGCTCAGTCAACCTCTACCAAACTTTGGTCGTATTCAATTGAGTCGGTCTTGACACAAATTTGGTCGTATTAGACCAAAATAAACTGAGTCAGCCTCAGTCAGAATTTAGCTGTATTTGGCCAAATTTGGCAGAGTCGATCCCAGACAAAATTTGGCCGCATTCAACCGAGTTAGCCACTACCGAAATTTGGCCGTATTTGGCCAAGTCGATCCCGGTTGATACTTAGGTGAATTCAGTCGAGTCGACCCCGACCGAAATTTGGCCAAGTTAGTTCTGATCCAAAGTTTGTCGTATTTAGTTGAGTTAGTCCCGACCAAAATTTGGTCATATAAGGGTGAGTTGACCCTGTCTAAAATTCAACCGAATTGGCTCCAACCGGAACTTGACAAATTTTGACCACGTTGGACGATGCCAAAATTCGGCCGAGTCGAACCCAACCGGAATTTGGCCAAGTCGGCCCAACAATTGATCGAGTCGACCTTGGTCGAAATCTTAACAAATTCGATCTTGTCAACCCCGAAAGCACAAGTTTTAGAAAAATCAATTTAAATTTCTTTTATATAAAAATTGATTATGAATTTTGAACTTGATCCAAATATTTAGATCTGGATTTAAATCTTGATCCAAATATTTGGATATAAATTAAAAAAAAAATTCAAACTAGTTCTGAAAAAAAATAGATTTAAATTCAAAATTTTATCTAATTATTTGAATCTAAAATGGATCTTTAAAAATTCAATCATTGATTTATCCTTTCCGAGATTTTTAAAGACATTTTTTTACATAGATTCTCTTATTAAATTGTTTAAAAAAATATTAATATTCTTTGAAACAATAATTTTTAATTTTTTTATATGTATTTAGTGTGATTGTAAAATGATTAAATAAATGTTTTATACTTTTGAAAAAAGTAAATATATATATATATATATATATATATATATATATATATATATATAATAAAAATAATAGAAATATTTTTACTTTAAAAAAATATTTAAGATATGGTACAAGATTAATAATAGAATAATATAAAAATTAAAATTAAAAATATAATTAAAATAGTTCAACTATAAAAAGAATTGCAAGAGTTTTAAATTAGTTACAAAGCTAAGTTATAGATATCTTAATGTATGGTTCTTTTAAAGAATGATTGTGCTAATTAAGTTTTGTACTTTTTATTATAGTCATGTTTTTATTCAACACGAGTTTCTGTTAGTCTATTTACAAGAGACGAGTCTTCTTTTCGACAATGCGAATTTTGACGAGTTTTTTCACAACAAGTAGAAGACAGATTATTCATTGCATGAATTACACTACTGATAACATTGTGTAGGGATAATGTTTATTTTTTCACAGTTGGTTTTCACAACATTTTTTTAAAGTTAAGAAGATTGAAAATCATATTTTTTGCGGAGGTGTTTCACTTTTAAGTATACAAATTAATATAAAAGAAAACTTAATACATTTTTAATTAATCACATTGCAGAAGATATTTTACAGTACAGTTTACAAAAGTAACACGTGAAGTTAATTCAAAGTTACTAGTGAGGGCTTTTCTTCTTACACCGCATTATTACTAAGTGTATCTTATACGAAGAGAGAAAAACTGAAATATTCTCTCATTGCACCATATTATTGTTCTATGATTACTGCTGCATCTTCATTCTTCAAGATAATGATGTGTGTTTATTTGAGATGATGAATTTGAGCAAAAGTGAATGTATGTATTTGAGTGAATGAATTTTTGTTGTTTCTTTTAAGGAATTTGAAAGTAAAGTGAATGAATTTGAGAATGAAGTTTATGAGAATTTGTGAATGATATAAATAAAAAAAATATTTTAATAAATTAAAATATAAGATTACTATTTTACCCTCATAGTTAAAATTAACATATTGTTACTATTTAATATTATTATTATTACTTATTAAATATTATTATTTTTTATTATTTAACATTATTATTATTACTATTATATATTATATTATTATTATTATTATTATATATATATGGAAGAGGAACATATAGTTATATATTTAAGAGGCAACATAAGTTAGGATGTTATGGTACCTGAATTTAGGATTAGGGATATTATGATAAAAGTTCAATTTAATCTTAGAAATCCTTTCATTTTGGTAAGATATGCATCCCACAAATTTTCTTATTCACTCGCTCAAAAATATTTGAAAATGAACCGTTAGTAACTTTGTGAATCCGTTCATCACAATCTATTATGTACAATGAATTTATCCAAACAAACAAACCCTAAAGAAAGAAAAGAAGAGAGAGTCGTTTTAAAAAAAATACTTATTCCAGAAAATTAGTTCAGGAATACATTATATATGTTATGGAAAGCTTATTCCATAAAGTATGTTCCCAAAAGCTTATTCTGGAAAATGTTATATATGTTTTGAAAATTTTATGAAGAAAATTTTGTTCGGAAAAGCGTATTGCATAATACAATTCATGCATTTTGGAAAGCATGTTTAGAAAATCTTGTTCAACAAATCCTATTCTAGAAATTATGTTCTAGAATATAAAAAGTTTGTTCTGAAAGACCTATAGGACACGTATTTTAAAAATTCTGGAGTTGCAGTTAGAAAGTTTGGGGATGCAGGAAGAAAAAGTCATAATTGGACATCCTTGGAAGGCCCATTTAGTCATCGGACTTTATGTTTATCCAAAGCTGCTAACACAATCTCCTTCAGGCTGCTATCTGCACCTCAATAATTTCTTCATGCACCCCCATAATTTATACAATATTTTCTTCATCCATTCTCCCTAGCAAAGTCATTAGGGATGCCACCACGCAAAAACACTTTCACTTGCTCAAACAAGTGTTTTTCTCTGGACTCACTCTTCACTCCTCTTTCATTTTCATTAGTGGTGGGTTGCACTAAGATATTGAGGTCAAATAAAACGAATTCCAAATCATGTATTGAAAAATATGCTATCGGGTACACCATTCCGGAGAAGACGTTCTTTTTTAATATTTTGGAACAAGTGTTTCAGAAAGTTTTTTTGCATTTGGAAATGTCTCCCAGAACATTCATTCCAAAAAAGTATTTTTCTAATTGGATATTTCGGAAGCTATATCTGAATTTGAAATGTGAAAACTATTTTCGAAACAAGTATTCTAAGGTATTTTTGGATCCATAAAATGACTGTCGAAAATCCTGTTGAGAAAACTCTCTTATTACTTTCATTGATGACAATGAAATATACCTTGCTGTTTTTGGAAGTGGAAATAAGGATAATGTATATGGACTTGGTGCATTGAACAAAAAGTTTACTCCCACATGTGCTATCTCTAGTATTAGCTAAACTCCAATGGTTTATCAAATAAAAGAAATGATTGAAACTATTCAAAAATTAAAAGGTAAATCAAAAGCTAAGGACAAGACATTTGAAGAAAAAGTGGTACAATTGATGCAAGATAATGAGCAACAGAAGTAACGCATACGCCAAGAAGAACATATGAAACTTGTTTTACAACACATCCAGTTGAAGAATCCAGAGGCTTCTGACCCTCCTAGCAATGGGATGGTGGTCCACATGAATATTCGTTAGGCTGAATTGTATGATGACTTTTAAAACTTACAGATGTATTTAGAACTAATTTCATTTTGATTTTATGTTGGATCATGTATTAAACTACTTTTTACTATATTATATGTTGGAGTTTATTGTTATTTAGTATAATTAAATATGTAGCATTTATAAGCAGGTATAAAATTGAATAAGCAGGTTGATTTAGCCATTAGTTTAACCACCGATTTTATCTATCGATTTAGCTACCGATTTAACTATTGTTTTAGCCACCAATTTTGGCACCAAAATATTTTAATTAAATTAAAAAACATACCTATTTACAATTGAATTAACGACTGAAAATCATTTTGTTAAATTAAAATTTGTTCCTATTAGCGACCAAAAATTCAGTTGCGAAATTGGTCTCTAATGCTTCAAGGTGACCAAATTTTTAGTGACAGATTAGCGACCATAAGTTTGTGGCTATCTAGCCATCGATTATAAAATCGATGACTAACTGTTTTGAGACTAGGGTTTTTACCAAAATTTATGTTTTGTGGCTAATTTGATGGCTAAGGGTGTTAGCCACCGATTTAACCCATTTAGCCATCGGTTTCGTCGGTGGCTAAAATGTTTTTTTCTAGTAGTGTTATTTTCTTAACAACCATAACTAAGCTTTATTGTTTTAACCAATTTGATGAAAATGTTGATGATGAAATTGTAAAATCTCTTCAAAAATTGTTTAAAATTAATTACTTTTTGTACATTGTAGATAAAACAATTATCACGCTTTAAAGTAGATTTAAACAATTAAAAATATATATGGATATATATATATATATATATATATATATATATATTATTTAATATTAAAAAATTAAAGTCACTATATTGTATATTTTTGAAATAAAAGTGTTAAAATCTAGAAAAATCTTTGAAACATAATGATTTATTGGATCTTGATGAATTGCATTTATTTTCATAATTAAATATAGAATTATAGTAAATTATAGGATTGAAAAAATATAGACTAATTGACATTTTTAATTATAAAAAGAATTATACTTATAAAATAAAATTAACAATTTCAGTTGCTGTAGTCAAAAAAAAGTTTTTCAAAGTCTTAACAAACAGACTGATTTTATTATCTATTAAAAAAGATTAAACAAAATTAATTCCGACAATATTAAACTCAAGAAGTTTAAGAATACACTTTACATTTTTATTGACGTAAATATTAAAGAATTTTCTGTGGTCGATCTTCTTTCTATCTATCTTAAGAACTCAAAACTCTTTCATACTAAGAATAGTTTATCGTAGAAGACACTTCATCCAAATCAGATAAGAACGCCAATGATTTTTTAACTATGCGTTAAACACTTTATTTTTTTACATAAATGTTAAAACAAAAGTTTAAACACAAATTAAAGTACTTTTTAAAACTCAGATAAAACTACTTCTATTGTTGGAAGTCCCACATCGACTAGAAATAAGAAAATTTTATAGTATATAAATGAGGTGCAAACTTTATTTTATAAGTTAGTTTTGTAGAGTTGAGTTAGGCCTAAAACCCAGGTTCAAATCAAATGAGTTATTTATTTATTATTTTTTTAAAATCTAAACTTGTGTAACCCTATTGGCTTGTGCTTAGAAATTAAGTTCCATTAGCAATAGAGCCCCTACCACCAATTTATGCTCCAACAACACCATAGGGGCCATCACTCAACCTTACCCACTTCTGATTTGTGCTCCAACCAATGCACTACACGACAAAATATCTAATGCATCTACCACTATTCATCTTTTTCCACCTTTTTATCCTTTCTTTCTTCCTCCACTATGCTCTTTTATGGACAGTACTTTGCATAGCTTAAAAAGATATATACTCACTCTTTTCATTTACTAATTTCTTCCTTTTTTCTAGGCTTAAATTTACTTTATCAACTCTTGGATTAACTTCTTTTCCAACCTTTCTTATAGGATCAAACCACCCAAAAAATATGTGGTTTTAGTTTTTGTGAATTAGTATATGTCTATCTTAGATATACAAAGTGGAAGGATTGCATGAACAAGGAAAAGTAAAATTCAAATCAGTGGCTTTTGTTTTCCATTGAAATTTGGTTATTAAAGGATCACAAACCACTATTTTTCTTTTGTTTCTTATGTAGTTTATATGCAAATGTAATACACACTATCATATCTCTCATAAAAAATTGTTTAATATTTTTTTTTATCCTTCTCTATCATTATGTAATAAGTTATAAATAATAAGAAAGAGATAAACATAATAGTATGAAATATTATTGGAATAATTATTATTAGAATATTTTATATTTTGAGTTTTTTCTTACTAGTGTGAAACTTTAAAAATCAACATGAAAATTGGTTAGACGTTCATTTATTGTGAATTTTTAAATAAATTTACAGATTTTTTTTTAGTAGTGTGTTATACACATAATATTTCTCTTCTTATTTATGTAATTAATTTTCTTCCATTAGTCTCTATTAATTTTTCACTTTGTTATTACCTTTAGAAAATTCTTGAACCTGATACTAGTGAATTACATGGTTGTTGGCTATGTTGTTTTCATTGCCCACTTTAAGTAACATCTTTTTTTCTTCTTCTTTCTGTTCATTGTTCACACCAGTTTTCTCAGCATGTTTGCAATTAATAATGCTGTGTACATGCTTAAGACATCAATTTCCAACATTATATCTGTCTTTCATAAGATATGAATTTAGTATATTTTTAAGATTTTATTACATTTTCTTTTGTTTTGCAATTTAGCTAATGGGCATGCATGGTGGGTCTATTCTGTGCACTATAAAGAGAGTGTCTGCCATTGAATAATAGTTGGAATGGATGTTTTATTTGTACTAACAAATCAAGCACATTAATTAATTCCTAACCCATTTCATTATTTTCAAATGATGATCTAATCATCAAAATTCAATTCCTCCATCTTTAATATTAAAACCTAAAAACACAACTTCATTATTTTAAATATTATAATACAACTGTATTTTAAAAAGAAACATAAAAAAAAATTCAAACTAGCTTAATTATATTGATAATAATAGCTTCAATTTACACACTCTTAAAAATTTGGAGGTTTTCAATATTTAGAAACCCTACATATATAGAAGGTTATAGTTTTCTTAAAGTTGTTCCAAAACTTACCAAAGTTGTGTAGTGGACAAGGACATAAATAAAGTCTTACTATTACACTTACAATAAATTCAACATAAGAAGATTAGTTGGACGAAAAGTTTAGTCATAGGTATTAATCGATGAGAATAATGTCGTGTCACATTAAAAATTTAAAAAGGTGTTTTGTACACCACATGGGAGATTCCTTCATTCACAAACATATTCAATTGACGATCACCCTTAAAACAAGACCAGTCAATTTCTTCCCTAAAGAAACACTCGCTTTCATGAATAATGACATATTATGAGAGAATGATGACCAATGCTATAATAATTGATGACATGCAACTTGCATTTTATCACAAAGTCTTCAAGAAAATCTATTTCACATGGAATCTTTTCATTTTACATGTGAAAAGAGAAGTGTAAGTGCACGCATGTACATATTATTATATACATTTTTCTCTGTGAATGTTCTAAATTGTTGTCACTTTTTCTCTTAACAACCATTTCAAAGGTTTTTGCCAAATTTGTTTTTGAAAATTCTACATCGACTAGAAATAAGACAATTTTATAGTATATAAGTGAGGTGCAAACCTCACTTTACAAGTCGATTCTGTTCCATCCGATATTAGGCTGCTAACGGACCACCAAACACAAGAGTATGATTGGTACCTATGATAGTTAGAGCATGCATCAACGAGGCTACAAAATTTGGTTACAATTCATTCTTCAATTTTTTTCCATTTTGGCCAAACTCAATTAAATTAATTATAGATTTAAAAAAAATAAATTAAACTAATCACCACACTAAACAACAATTAATTAGAATATTACTTAACGATTTATTATATGTCTTTACAAATTACTATTATTAAGTTCTTCCCTCATGACCCCCACTAAAAAGAAACCAAAAAGGAAATATCTCATAACATTGTATATTCAAAAGTTTAGGTTTAGACTTTCATCACTCTCATTATTGAGAATAAACATTTTAATGTAAAGTTTGTACAAACAGAATTATATTGCATGTATTTTTACTTGTCATTATATTTCTTTACACTATATCCTAGTCTTAACCTAATTTACTTAAAAGAGTGAAATTATACGTGTGACATTTCTCATTTTGTATTTACTACTTTAGATATATCTTTTACGTGTTGTTCAGCCTATAAAGATTTGTACACCTCAATTAATTAAAACTTAACATAGTTTTTTAATTGAATTATAGTATTTAGCAAACATTACATTTTTAGAGATTTGATGGTCTCATAAAGGGAAAAATGCTTATTCTAACCATTTAACGTTATTTCATGTATAGAATTTGAACTGAGAATAAATAAAAATGATATTGTATAAGTTGATTGAATGTGGCATAGATTAGCATCATAATCGAAAGAGAATATTAGAAAGAAATTATAAGTTTTGTTTGGCAGAGGATATTATCCCCTTGTGTGCTTTACACATTGTACGGTGCTTCAGATAAAACGCACAAACGCGCTTTCTTATCTTCTTCAGAATGACAGAATTCAGCCCTCAAAAGGTATTGGATGCTGTACTGCTTCATCAAACTTCTTTATATCAATTTATCTTTTACATTACAAATCTTTTTATTTTATAGATGTCACTCAATAAAAAAAAATTAACACGCCATTATAAGCTATTTTTCTAAATAATATTCAGTTTAGAGTCTTTAAACAAGGTTTTAAGTTCCTTTATATTTTCAAGTTCATTTTGGATATAAACTTTGACATTTTAATTATATTATTCATCAATTATTTATCATTACATGAAATATTATTGAAAAAAAATACATATAAAAAATTACATGTTACATAAATAAATTATACTCACTATACAAAAATTTAAATAATACATGAACGTATTATATCAGTTACTTATATTATTTTTTATGAATAAAAATAAAATTAACTAACTTACCAGGTCCTTTAAAAAAATATAAATTTTTTTAAATTATATATTTACAAAAATTCAAACACTAGCGTTGTTTACATATAAGTTTTTAATTATATTTTCTCACGTATTTTCTTCCTCTAATTTTTCCTTTCTCTATTTAATAAAAATAAATAAAGACATAATGATCTACAGAAATATGTAGTAAAAAAATATTATTTTTATTTCGAAGTGTTAATAAATTTTTCAATTTTAAGCATTTTGAAATCAAAGGATATAACTCTCTTCTCCTTCTGTTATTAGTTTATATTCTTTTTGGCTTAAATATATCATTAGTGCAAATTTTCGTAAATTTTGTTTTGTTTGGTTCTATTTTTTTTAAAATGTTCAAAATGATTCTTGTTTTCAAAATTAAAAAGAAAGTTCTTCATTATATTTTAAATGACAAGGAAATTTCTTAATTATTTTTTAAATTATAAGGAAAGTTCTTTATTAATTTTAAAATTAGAAGGAAAATTCTTTATTGTTTTTTAAATGATAAGGAAAATTCTTAGTGTAAATTTAAATTTTAATAAAAATAAATTTCAGTATAACATTTATATAGAGATTAAATTCGGTCAATTTGGAGAAGGACAAAATTGGGACTGATTTGAATAAAAATAACGAAAATTGGGATTAAATTAAATACAATTAACGAAAATTAAGACCGAATTGAATATAAGTCACAAGACACTCACATGTGACAATAACACTAACTTGACACGTGGTAGTGACATTGACTTGACACGTGGCACTGAACATTGCCACGTGTCACAATGCTGACTTGACACGTGGATAACATTTTAAAAATAAATTTTTTTAAAAAATATTAAAAAAGTCACGAAGTGACACGTGGTAGTTGTTGTTTATCTTCCGTACATTTGTAAAAATGACCAAATTAATCACAATTTAAAAAATTAGGACTATTTTAAATATTTCAGAAAATGAAGACCAAAGGAAAGAAGGTTTACAAAAATTGAGGATAAATTATGTATTTCTAATAAATATTAACTCTTTATGGGGCTAGTTTGGTCTCACGCTTTTGTTCTTCTTTTCTTTAATAATATATATGTTTCATATAATGACAAATAATAGAAAAATGTTACCGTATCAATCCAATTGTGTTCTATAATGATGTATATATTTATAAATATGATAAAAATAATGAGATTTTATAAAAAATAAAAAAAAGCATGTTGATTATTGATAAGTTGCAAGAACATGAGAAAATATTAATAATATAACTATAAAAAAATTGACAAACGAATATAAATGAGAAGAATTCTATTATTATTTAAAAAATTATAATGTTAAATTGTGTACCACATTTGTCTACCTCTTTTTACTTTATAATTATATAAAAAAAATTAAATATATTTTTAATCTTTAAATTTTAACGCAAAATTAAAATTTATTTTTGTTTGAATCTTTAATATATTTAGGTTCCTAAATTTAAGAAATAATAGATATAATATTTTTAATTCAATTAAATTAAATTTTGTTAATATGTCAAATATTGACACATAAACAAAATTTAACTTAATTGAAAAAAAGGAAATATATCCATTTAGTTTTAAAGTTGAAGGATCAAAATATATCAAAATTTCATATATTTCACGTTAAAATTGAGAACTAAAAATATATTTAATTTTATAAAAAATTGTAAAACTTTATCACAAAAAATACGTTTTTTTTTAATTTTATTTTGTCGATCACACTTTACTTTTTCTTATACATAAGAACTAGACAGACTTTAGTCCTATCAAACCTGAGCATAAGTTTCCAGCAGTCGAATGTGTATTCCCATTCCTATTCGCAATGTGTCCTTAAAATGAATTTTGTCTTCGCTTTGCGTATTAGGTTCTAGGTTGAATCACATCACTCATTATTGAAACATGAATGTGAACCAACCACAATAACCATTACACAAGCCACCCTTAAAAATGAACATATATAAATAAATATTATTAATTTATTTTAAATATATTTTAATTTTACATTATTATTTTGGAGTAATTATACTCTTGATAATGTGTGTTTTAATGATGTCAATAAGTAAAATTTTGAAGGAATAAAGGATTTAATAAGATACCTTTTAGTAGTAAAATATATATTAAAAGGAACGTGTTAATTTAACTTAAGGTAATATGCTATTGTATATATATAATTATAAGAATATTTTCATCAACGATTTTATTCCATATTTAATGCTTTATGATCGGAAATAATTTAATTTCATATGAGAAAATGTTAAATAAGAATGGTTCATTTTACTTAATTTTCTTCAGAGTTGAATCCTATGTCTACTACTATCATCAAATATAATATCTTACATAAAAAAATATATTATTTATTCTTTATGAGATACTCTATATTTTCTCTGTTTTAATCCTTTATGTATTACAAGTGCAGTTAAATCAAGATTAATAAAAATATAATTTCAGAAAAAGATCACACGAAAATCATTAGGATATTTGTTTCAATATTAATAAAAAATTAACTCAACAAATATACTCTCAAATTCTACAAAAGACACAGGACAGCAATCACGAGATATACACTTTGATTAAGTAAAAAGAGAACCATTTGATAACCAATTGTTATCTGTTTTCAAAGCATTTCTAAAAATGAAAAAAAAAAATCAATTCCTTTCTAGAGTTAATATGTTATTTAGTTTGGTATCACAAATAACCATTTGGCCTTCGAAAATGATATTTAGACACAAAAAGTGGACTCATTTTTGACACAGGGCCCACGTAGTATTTAATCTTTAATTTAAAATTTAAAAAATATGGAAAACTGAATCCAGGCACGTGTGGGTCAAAATTTAAAGAGGGAAAATTGCTCTCCCAAATCCAAAAGCTGCACCTGATTCTTCCATCACCACAACACACTCCTTCTTTGTTTTCTACCCATGGGTTCCTTCCATTGGAGAAAAACGCAAGCTTGATAAAATAACTTCACCGTTTCAGAGAGAGAACGACCACCATCGTCACCAAAACAGTGTTCGTCGAGTGGGTTGCCTTTGCCATGGAGTAGAACGAGAAAATACGAAAAGCGAAAATTAGTGACTAAGAGAAGGTTTCGTGTTGGTAGCCTTAAATATCATTTTCGATTGCAGTAATAACACCTTCTTTGTATGGTGACCATAAAAAAAATCTCCTAAGTTACTTATGATGTATGTGGGGAGTTGTGATGGTAAAAATGGGGAGTTATGTTGGTTATTATGGTCATCAGTTGCAGTACTTAAAAAAAACAAAAAAATTATATGTCACCACTAAATGTTCAGTGTGGACAAAATATAAGACAAAACGATTTCCATTGTCATTAAATTCAATAGCACCTTCTTTGGATGGTGTCCATGAAAAAAAGTCTCCTAAGTTAATTATGACCTATGTGGGGAGTTGTGATGGTAAAAGTGGGGAGTTATGTTGGATATTTTGGTCATCAATTGCGGTACTTAAAGAAAAATATATATATAATGTCAACACCAAATGTTCAGTATGGGCATATTATAAGACAAAAGGATTCTCATTATCACTAAATTCAATAACACCTACTTTGGATGATGGTCATGTAAAAAATTCTCATACGTTACTTATGACCTATGTGGGGAGTTGGGATGGTAAAAGTGAGGAGTTATGTTGGTTATTTTGGTCATCAGTTGCCGTACTTAAAAAAAACAAATTAAATGTCACCACCAAAATATTTAGTATGAACATAATATAAGACAAAACGATTTCTATAGCCACTAAATTCAATAGCTTATTCTTTAGATGGTGCCCATGAAAAAAAAATCCAAGTTGGTTCAGTTTTCCCTATCATTTTCGATTGCAGTAATAACACCTTCTTTTGATGGTGGCCCACATTGAATATTTTGGTGGTGACATTTAATTTGTTTTTCTTTAAGTACTACAACTGATGACCAAAGTAACCAACATAACTCCTCACTTTTACCATCACAACTCCCCACATGGGTCATAAGTAACGTAAGAGAATTTTTTACATGACCACCATCCAAAGTAGGTGCTACTGAATTTAGTGATAATGGGAATCCTTTTGTCTTATATTATGCCCACACTGAACATTTGGTGTTGACATTATATTTTTTTTCTTTAAGTACCGCAATTGATGACCAAAATATCCAATAGAACTCCCCACTTTTACCATCACAACTCCCCACATAGGTCATAATTAACTTATGAGACTTTTTTTTCATGGACACCATCCAAAGAATATGTTATTGAATTTAATGGCAATGGAAATCGTTTTGTCTTATATTTTTTCCACACTGAACATTTAGTGGTGACATTTAATTTTTTTGTTTTTTTTAAGTACTGCAACTGATGACCATAATAACCAACATAACTCCCCATTTTTACCATCACAACTCCCCACATTCATCATAAGTAACTTAGGAGACTTTTTTTCATGGTCACCATACAAAAGTGTTATTACTGCAATCGAAAATGGTATTTAAGGCTACCAACACGAAACCTTCTCTTAGTCACTAATTTCCGCTTTTCGTATCTTCTCGTTCTACTCCATGGCAAAGGCAATCCACTCGACGAACACTGTTTTGGTGGCGATGGTGGTCGTTCTCTCTCTGAAACGGTGAAGTTATTTTATCAAGCTTGCGTTTTTCTCCAATGGAAGGAACCCATGGGTAGAAAACGAAGAAGGAGTGTGCTGTGGTGATGGAAGAATCGGGTGTAGCTTTTGGATTTGGGAGAACAATTTTCCCTCTTTAAATTTTGACCCACACATGCCTAGATTCAGTTTTCCATGTTTTTTAAACTTTAAATTAAAAATTAAATGCTATGTGGGCCCTGTGTCAAAAATGAGTCCACTTTTTATGTCTATATCATTTTCGTTTGGCCTTAGCTAACGGAAATGATATTTAGACATACTTTTTAGACTTAATTTTGACATTAATAACGTGACAAGGCAGTTTCATTCTTCAAATTGAATTTCATTAAACGAAAATAAGTGTGGCACGTGCGTCAGTTTTGGAGGCAAAGGGAAATGAGAGAAGTTTTTGGCAAAGAGAAGAATGGCTTGGAGAACTCCTCAACGAGAACACTTCATACACAGCAGAAGCGACAACAACGGGATTCAAAGTCAGCGTTCATCCAAAGCGATTTCTTGTAAGTTTCCTCTCATTCCATCCCTTAGCTTTCCCACACCGTGTTCATCGTTCATTCTTTATCTGTGTGTAAAGTTCTGACCTTTTTGGGGAAAATGGTGTTGGTTTTCATTGTTAATGGCATTGTCGTTTACTGTGTTCTTGATGTTGTTCCATACATTGTGTGCATTCTTAGTCTTTTTGGGTGTATTTCAATTGGTCATTGTTGTTGTGGTTTTCTATGGTTGTGGGTTTGTACACAACATAATATATTCGAAAAAATCTCAAACAAAGCACATTTGGGCAATATTGATTTTTGGTAGTGTTGTGTTGTTGTTGGTAGTCAAATTTTTAGGACATTTACTTCAATGGTGGCCAATAGTCCTTTTTCAGAAGTGCGTTGGTTTTTCATTTATTTGTTGGCCAATACTAGATGTTGAAACCATTCACATGCAAGAAGTGCTTGAATACTACGATTTATTTGTTAAAAGTTAGTTGGTGCTAAAGTTTGTTGACATTGTCAAGCATTTTAAAGTGAAAAATTATGGATGGATTCAAGATATGTCAATTGAAAAGTTACTACAATGCAAAGTGAATGACACTACTGACATAAATTTTTGTTGTTGTAGTCATTTGTATAAGTATACAAAACTATATGGTAGATCCCCAATAATTTTGAAATGGGTCACCACTTTAACGTCAGACTTGATGTGGAAGTTGTCATGAAAAGAAAGTTGCAACTCTGTTGTTTGTGTATATTAAGTGCACTGTTAAGTTATGCAGAATTATATGTTGACAATAGCAGACCTTGTGGTTTGTGGAATGATTGAAATATGGATAGACAAGTTTATTTGATGTCTTATTAGATGAAAATGTATGTCTAGATTTCTTGTGTTTATGCTTTTAATAAGAAGAGTTGTGGACATTTAATTGATATGAATATGGAAGTAAGGTTCTTTATATATTACTTGTGATGAAAATAGGATTGTTAAAGGATATGGTGATATTGAATAAAACTCTCCAAGTAATCCTACAGTTGTCCCAAAAAACTTTGAAATAGTGTTTGAATATTTTTTCTCATTTCAGCGACTACATATCGTGGTAGTCGATTAAACTTGATTTATTTATTTACGAAATGCAAATAATAAGCAAAATTTTCAACTATGAATCTACAAATTCAATATAACTCCCTACTTAATACAATAGTACTACCCACAAACTTCATAACAAAATGTTTGCACTTTAATGTAAGAGCAATAGTAATGAACAAAATATCCTTCAAAATTCCCACTTTAACAATTTGTACTACCCACTAACGTTATAATTCAGTTTTGAGACATTTTAAAAAAAGGCCACCCAAGCACATAACCTAGTTCTACAACTTTTTTGACATGGAAATGATTTTTAACTTAGGTGAATTTGAGGATTTTGTGTTCACAATTAACTATGTCCTTCATTTAAAAATTGCAAAAACTGAACAAAATATCGATCATGACTACCCATTTATTTAATCCATACTCCCAACTTGTGTAATGAGTCATTGAGGAACCATTTTCAAAAATCACAACCAACAACATAATCAAATATTTTATGTTTTGTTCATTCAAATCATTTTTTAGTAAATTAGGGTGATTGTAAGGATCTTTTTCTGACACCTAAGTTTTCACTTCAATCAAATACTGCGGAAAAGTCCAAAATATTCATCACCACTCCCCACTTCTCAAGTCAGTAGTCCCCACTTATGTTATCAGTTATTTATGGTTACTATAAAAAAAACCCAAGTAATGAACATACCCGAAAAGTGATTATTTAGGTAATGGAAATCAATTTGCAGTATATTAAGGTCATCATGTTTTGTGGACAATAAACTTTGAACCCCATTTTTTAATTAGAAATTATTAGACTAGAATCTTCAATATCACTCCCTACCTTTTTAGTCAGTACTCCCAACTTATGGATTTAGTTATTGATGGTTACTTTTATAAAAAACCAAAGTAAAGAAGATAACTAAATATTGAGTATTTAGGTAGTAGAAATGAATTTGCATTACATTAAGGTCATCATTGTACGGGAAGAAGACTAACCAAACATTCTTGGTTTTGATAAAAAGGAAGAGAGAAGTTTCATCTTCGACTTGGTGTTCTAATAGTTCTTGATTTCATTACTAGTCTTGCTTGCTATATAAGAAACTTTAATTTACAGCAAAATCATCATAGAAAAATTAACCATCCTATATTAATAATTTTTTTTGTAGTAGAAGGAGCTGGGCCATCCACCACATATTGAAGAAGTTTCTAAGCCAACATAGATACGAGCGGATGGTCAATTTGTGGATGAGCGATGTAGGAGAAAACATTTATGTGTAAATTTCTTTTGTTATTTATATTATTATAATATGTATTGTATGATATATAAATATATATATATATATATGTATATAATTTATATTTTTGAATAATAGGAGCAATTTGAGAAGAGAATTTCTGAAGCAAGATCAGATGCTATATATATCTTCTGTCGGACAATTTGAAGAGGAAGAGAAAATAAGGATTAACACTTGGGTTCTTGTTGATGGTGGAAAGAAAAAGGATTGAATCTACAGGATTGGACAACAAGTTCAAAATTATAGGGAGGGTAATGAAAGGTTAAGTCATCAATTTTCATCATTTTTCAATGTTGTTGTTCCTTACTTCCTCTTGATGTACAAACATTACTTCAACACCAATAGCAGTAAGAACACCAACAAGAGGAACCACAACAAAACCATCAAGACCAATGTTAAGATAGATGTGATCACAATAATTCTTAGGCATTTAGTTTTAATGTTTACCTTTTGGATAATCTTAGCACTTCATTTAGGTTACATTTGGACCAAACTAGATTTGGATTGTATCTTCTTAGACCATTACTTTGTTATGAGTTGTTGGTCCTTGATTTTGGATACATGTTCTTAGTTCTTTATTTGGATTGTATATTGCAATGAGTAGGTTTTGGATATGCTATATTAGAACTTTATTAGATTGTCATGTGCACCATCTTCAATTGATTTAGTGATGATAAAATTTTATTTTATTTTTAATTTTATTACATTTGAGACACAAAAATCTAAAAGTAATACATATATATATATATGTATGTATGTATGTATGTATGTACATACATACATACATATATATATATATATGTATGTATGTATCAGTATGAAAAATAGTTATATACGAAACAAATTTGTGGGTAAAGTCCACATCAGTTACATATGGATTTATTCTGTATGTAAAGGTAGTCAACATTTCATATGGATATATTTCATAGGTAATGCCTTCGACATTACAAATGGAAATATTTCGTAAGAAATGTCTTTAGACTTTACATGCCAATTATATTTTTGTATGTAAAGATTCGTAATTTTGTACGTACTGTTACCTATGGATATTCTGTATGTAAAATTACATATGGAAATTCTCCTTATGTAAACTACGTATGCTATCTTTACATGAGATTTTTTTTCTGTATGTAGTCCATTGGTATCAATATTTCCTTATATGAATAAATTTAACATAGTTGTTAAACTTAATAATTTATTCAAAAGAAATATTTGGAAACTTAATCAATTATGAAAATTAGATATAAACACCTTTTTCTGAATACAAATACACATGAGATGTATATCTAAATCTAATTTCAACACATTTCTATAAACCAAATATTATTTTTTAACAAATTATAACAATAGTTGAATATTATTTTCAAATATTCATATGTAATAAGTAAAATGTATATTTTTACTATAAAACTACCATTGATCAAGGTGTTTGTGATAATGGTCTTTACGTTAGTTCATCTATAATGGATTCGAAGAGACTTTAGACCAATCAACATCAAAGAAATTAGATTAAACTTATTTTTAAATGAGATCAACATAACCTTTAAATGGCTTAAATCAAATCTCGTATATGTTGGACTTACCTCTAAAACAACATTTATCAATGTTACTATTGTTAGGTCTATTTCTACGTCTAAATCTATGTTCTCAATGAAAAGAAAATATTTTCTTTCAGCACATGTATATATTGTCAACTTTCTTTTCACAAAATAAATTTCAAGTGTAATTATTAAGAGTTTCCACATTTCTTCGCGGAAAAATGTTACGGGTTTAAAATATTTTAAACATGACAACAATCACATTAACTTTTATACAAAATACTAAATGTTTATGACACTAGATAGTTGAACAATTGAGATTCATTAACGTTAAATAATTCAATATAATAATAGAAATACATTATCACTATAATAAATATACTCTTTCGAGAGACTAGTAAATAGTAAATTAAAAATTATATAAAATAAATCAACATAAAATTAATGTTTTATTGTAAAACGATAATATTGATCTATCAGATAGGAGAAAAAAGATAAATTTATTAAAGAACATGGTTTGGTTGTACACTTTAACAAGAAATATTTGAGGAAATGGG